>Ga0123352_10007464_pt1 | contig 16879 bp, 12 predicted proteins | sample TergutLab28metaG_FD_89700 | JGI IMG/M metagenome (GOLD analysis project Ga0123352, IMG submission 89700) | Labiotermes labralis P1 segment gut microbial communities from Petit-Saut dam, French Guiana - Lab288 P1 | ecosystem: Host-associated > Arthropoda: Insects > Digestive system > Gut ... | reverse complement strand
GCCATCACTTGGGACATGGTTTGTCCCGTGTGCTGTCTCTCATGCACCCACACACTTGCCACCAAGCGCTCCTCGATAGAGTAACTGCTTGTGTCAGCCATACGGAAAACACAACTAAATTCTATGGCTGCGGCAAATCACGTGTGCACTATCTTGCACACTGTTGCCAACCTACCATTTTACACTGTACTGCATGCTGCGCTTTGCTGAGTAAACTTATATTGAGTCTGAGGTGCGTATTGTCTGGGTGTACAGTGACTTCTCGGCCACCCTGTACATTACAGTGAGATGCATACTAAGACTAGAGACCCAGCAAAATGACACACACATGAACCCACCTATGAAACCACACATGCACACAAACCGGCACATCACACCCTGTGCACTCAGGTAGTATAGCAGAGGTTCACAATGAATCTCATGGGTTTTCACACTGTGAAAATTTTCAGTACAGATGACAGATTTGTGCTTCACTAACACACACAGTTGTGAAGGTCTTGTATTGTCGTTATCTCAGTATCTTTGTATTAAGAACTTCTAATTTCTTCATATTAAACCAGAGTGATAAACAAGGTGACAGTAAAACTTGCTGCTAAGTGAACAGTCTCTTGCTAAGGTGAATGTTCCACATAACTCAGCAATAATTTTATATTCTACAGGTCCAAATTTCATTTTCTTGTCCATCTGAACTTGTAACCTAGTAGTACTGATATTATGGAAGGATATAACATGGTGTTTCTTTTTTCCTCTCCCTTTCATTTCATACTTTATAAAGTTCAAAGTTTCGTTAATATTAACAACAGTGAATAATGTAACAGATTACAGAACATTTCCATAAAAAGCCATTCATACAATTCTGTACATCAGGTATGCACTGAGAAATCAGATGTAAATTCATCCAGGGTATGAGTTCACAGTCCATTCCATATTTTCAGCTAACAAATCTCAGATTTTGAAACAATAATTAGACATTATAGCTAACAGTTTCATGTACTATCTTTTATTTGTTAATACGCACCTTCCTTGTCTTACCCTTACAGGTAACATTTAACATTCTGAATGTAAAATCTGCAAATATTTGTGTGGAAACATTCAGAATGGATATGACACCGTGTGTAACCTCTTGTCCAATTTCTGGCCAATACTGCTCGCATTTCAACTGAAAAATAATCATAGCTCACATCACACTGCTGTGTGTTGTTCAGTTTCATCTAAATGTAACTAAACACTGAATGTTCGTTCATCCTCTGGAGGAACCACTTATCATCAGACTGAGACTGTGTCTTCTGGGAAGTGACATCAGTAGACAGGTACCAGGTACCTACATTTCACAACACTCTTGTGGCATCATGCCTATCTCAGTGGCTGTGCTGTCTAAGGTGCAGGTATGAAGCCGCTTGACTGCTGGGATCGTGGGTTTGAATCCTGTCAAGGGCCATGGACGTTCATTTCTTGGGTTTGTTGTATGTTGTGTAGGTAGCAGCTTCTGCAATGGGCTGATCACTCATTCAAAAGAGTCCTACAAGTTGTGTGTGTGTGTGTGTGTTGCATGTGCTCTAGAAACCTCAAAATGAGATGGCCTAAATGAAGGCAATTATAGGTAAATATGGGAATCAAATTAATATAATGAGATGCCAGATAGTTTTAAAAAATTGGATAATTTAAAAATCTTTAAACAATAATCAAAATCTAAAGGAAATCATCCCGTTGTGTTATAAAGAATTAAACTTATTTATTGTAAACTTACAATACGTGTTCAGTCAACACAACAAACATTAAAAAGTTAATGTGTTACAGCAACATGTTTCGACTCCAGATAGTCATCATCAGGCTGAATATTTAAGAACCACTGATTACATACCCTTTATGGTGCTGTACCTATAACTATTGCATTAGGGATCCTTCATGCATTACATTGAGTGGGTATAATATCTGGTTTTGTACTAATTTAGATAGGTATAAACTAAGCGCAGCTGTGGGCATAGTTGCGGCTGTCGTTTTCCGTACTTCTGGGGGGTGGGGGGTGCGGTGTGTTTCTCCTTTCTATCTATTCTTCAGATTATCTTATTGGAGCGGAAATACGTTTCTTCCTCTAGTTTTCTCGGGGTTGTTAGTAGGGTCCCTCAGAGCAGTGGTCGGTGGGGTCGGGCTCCTGTCCCTTTTTTTGTAGTGTACCCTCCTCCGTGCCGGGGTGGATGGTCTCACACTCAGTCATGTGAGACAATCCACCACGGCATGGAGGAAGGTAAACTACAAAAAAAGGGACAGGAGCCCGACCCCACCGACCACCGCTCTGAGGGACCCTACTAACAACCCCGAGAAAACTAGAGGAAGAAACATAGTTCCGCTCCAATAAGATACGCTGACGAATAGACAGAAAGGAGAAACACACCGCCCCCCCCAGAAGTATGGAAAATGACAGCCACAACTACGCCCACAGCTGCGCTTAGTTTATACCTATCTAAATTAGTACAAAACCAGATTTTATACCCACTCAATGTAATGCATGAGGGATCCCTAATGAAGAAGTTATATGTACAGCACCATAAAGGATATGTAATCAGTGGTTCTTAAATATTCAGCCTGATGATGACTCTCTGGAGTCGAAACATGTTGCTGTAACACATTAACTTTTTAATGTTTGTTGTGTTGACTGAACACATATTGTAAGTTTACAATAAATAAGTTTAATAATCAAAATCCTTACCATTGAGACATTCCTTTTATTCAAAAGACAAGTTTTTACAGTTTTGATTAAAGGTGGTTTGTAATGTTTGAGATTATTAATTAATCATTTTATACGGGTTTATCAGAATAATATAATATAATTTCACTATTGTATTGTATTGTATTGGACAGTGTATTGACATTACTGTTTTATTACACCACATGAATATCCACTTTATGATTGTTGTAGTTTGAGACTTTGTTCATACACCATAATTTCGTAATATACAGTTAGACATGTCCAATGTTACACAAGTAACAATACAGATGTACAATAAATGAAATGAAACAAAAGTTCGGCTGTAGTGCCATCACATCCCAGCAGAATGTAGTCTTCATCCTCACCACTGTAAGAACTTCAAATCTGACAATGTCATGAAATATTTCATAAAATCTCTGTAAAGTTAGGACTGTATCTGAAATCAAGCCAAGACTAGTTGCTCTCACACATCATCTCCTGACTTGAAGATTCAAGTCCTATGCAGCATTAGGCCACATTGACTGGTAAATAGTTACTGATGCTTCAAGAGAGAGTGCTGCCGCCATGTTTAGGATCTAGCAGTACATTCTTCTGGGAATGATAAGCACTGAAGATGGAGGTAGCATGTTCCACCAAAATGTGGGCAACTATAGCAATCAACATGGCATAACACCCATGAAGACTTATATCTTGATCAGAACTGCTGTGAGAACCTCAATTCTTACATATTCTACTATCTTGAACACTTAGCCTACTTCATTCAAACAACTTCAGTTTCTATTAATTTTTGAAAGTAAGGAGAACTTTAATTCACATTAGTAAATGAATTCCAGCTTCCAATGTGAATGACAAGAATTCTGTGAATTTTTCTCTCACATAAATCCAATTACACTTTTATTATTAATGCAAATTTTCAAAATATCCATACAATTAAAACTGAACATCAAATCTGAAAATGACATTATTTGAGTATAGTTAGTTCACTCTTGACATTACAGTTTATATTGAACAGCCTGGACATTCACTTTGTTCAAGACTAGACAACTGGAACATAGTGGGGTGGATATTTTCATATTCTAAGCGGCTTTACTAGTTAAAGTCAGTGAAACAAATATTCTTTTGAGATGCTAAGATTTCTTTCAGTTGCTGCAAAAACCTAATTACTTGTAACTTACCTTGAGACAACTGCCAAGTGCATACAACAGCTTAAGGTAGTATATAAATGAATACGGTTATCTAAGAAGTCAAAAAGTCAAAGCTACTTCAATTTCTGAGGCATTTACATGTCTCTACTCGAAACAAATTGTATCTGGATTTCTCACTAAAATGATAGGACTTATATACTTTGCATCTAATGTTCTTACTTTTAAACTAAATCCTTTATATGAAGCAGGTGTTGATCCACTGTAGTTCACTGATAGATATTATTTACTCTAAACTGAATGGGAATATAAAGATGGATCATAAAAACTTCAGGAATATGTACCTTTTACTATCAGTGTTTAAGCTTTTATCTAACAGATCATACAATGAAAAAGAGGAATAAAACAGCAGTCAAACAATGGATATAATATTTTCTAGTGGTATTAATGGAAACACAAGGAGGAATAAAACTAGATTTTAAAATTTTAGACAAGAAGTTGGAATTAAAATTGTTAATGTAGTTTGAAGAAAACTCATTACCTCATTTGGCCATTTAAAAAGTGGACAAAGTCAGAACAAACAATAGCACTAAAATTAACACTGACAGGAAGGAGACCTACTGCATTACCAGAAACAATATGGTGCTCTCAGACACCAGGAGACTCAAGAAGATAAGAAGTAGAAGGCAAGAAATTGAAAAGAGAATACTACAAGACGATAGAGGAGATTCTAGGCCGTTAAACCATCAACACATTTACAATTTACATGATACCGGAGGAAGACTGTGCTGACATTCGCTGAACTACAGACATGTCCTTAATCTAAATAAATGATTTATATTAGTGTGTATCCACCAAGCAGTCCTGACATGTCAAGGATCCATATGATGACAAACTACTTTGCTTACCTTCCCATTCTCCATAACATTTGTTAGCATGGCAATAACTTGTACATGTTCTTGCCAAATCATTCTCCAGAGGTCCACAACTGTGTTGCGTTTAGGTCCTTGTGTTGCAACGTAGAATTTGGGGGTGTTGTAACCCTAGAATTAACATCCAAAAAATTAGTAAGAGCAAAACAACATATTATAACTTACAGAACTCATGTTATGGTATAGGTCACCTAATGCTAAGTGACAAGATATACATCAAGTATCAGAGAGAGAAATATAATCTGTGGAAGCCGAGATCAATAAAACGTGACATATTGTCTGTATTTTATTTTCTCAAGAATTCTCTCTTTGTAAATATTATAGAGTTCCATGCCATTTTACATTAGTCCTCAGTAATCCACTCTTCAGGAGCTGGTACAGTTTATTGGGTACAATGACTAGGCTACAGGCTGGAAAACCAGGGAATCATGATTCAATTCGGAGCACAAGCAAAAGGTTTTTCTCATCTCCAAAGCACCCAGACCAGCTGTAGGGCCTATCCAGTCCTCTATTCGGTGGATATATGGAGTAAAGTGGCTGAGGCATGGAGATGACCACTCACCTCTGTCTAGTGCTGAGGTTATGACTACACAGAGCTATACCTCCACTCCTGCTTATACCATCATGGAACACACAGGAAAACTTTACCGATGCAGTGTTTATGTTCCCGACAGTTCAGGATTTTCAGTATAGTAGAAGGATGTGTACATTAACAAGAGTTTGGAATCAGACTGAGCACAGCAAGAGGTTGCATATCTCACACAATTAAAGAAATTACCAACTTACATTTATATAATTTGCATTGATGTAATCAGAAAATTGATCCTCTGGCAGTTTCTTCAGTATCACCCTAGTTTCATCATCTGTAATTGTGATAGACTGCTTTATTGAAGTTGTTAAAATTTAATTTTAAAAAATAGTGTCAAATCATAAAATAAAATTGTCCAAATGGTAAAAGATAAGTGACTTACATGTTTACTCATGCCCTAGCAATTCTTATGTAATCACAATTGTCCCATGGGCCTTGCCTCAATTTTGAGCGCATTCAATGCCCTTCAATTACACCCATTAAATTCCCCAACTCTCATCCTGTCATTTATGCCTTGGTGTACAAGGTGTCCTACTGAATATTTGGTTTTTTTTTTGTCTGCATGACATAAAACACGTTTATTACTGATATCTACAATTTTGCTTGAAACAGTTTATTACTCCATTACATATGTTTTAACCTAATCACTATTCTGACAAGTGCTTTTTCATTTTACCTGTATCTTCAGTTTTTACACTATAATTGTAGTGCTAACCAAAACAGATATAACAAATGAACTCAAATATTTAAAAACTATATGATATTGCACAAGCAACCACATCTGCTAACACCAAGTTTTTTCAGTATGCAGCCTTTATAGCTAGCTCAAAAAACAATATTTTTTTCATCCAGTTTCTCAATCTTCCACCCCAGTTTACCACAACTAACTCATCGACTTCAAGCCTTATAAAACAAGTATCATTCACAATTTTGTAAAATAAGCACTTACCATCTTCTATACAACTTTTAACTGATTTTCTCCCTTACCTTGTATTCCATTCCATTAACTTTCTTAATAAAATTTCATATTCATCCAGTTTATTTAATAGATTATATGCATCTTCCACATTCCTATTACCTCCATAAAACTATAAAAATTAAAATGCACCTCATCCTACTTACACCTAGAATTTAATATATTCTGACTACTTAGGTAAACCGATGTATCAAATTGACTTACATGCCACAAGATTACCATATCGATTCTTTGCTTTGTTCTGAGGAAGGCGACCATAATCCCAAGGCCGAGTCTGTCCCCTTGGAAAGAGCTGAAAAATTGAAATGCATTTCTCAATGTTACATAAGTTTTTTATTTTGATGCACAATTATGTTTTTAACTAAATGTGGTGGATCAAGAAGATTGTAAATTAATAGTCCTTATGAACTTCGTCAGAATTCATTATCCATTTCGACAACTGTCTCCACTCATCAAAATTCATTTACTGTATTTCATTCAGCTTTACACAAAGAATGTCATGCAATATTTGATCCAGCTACAAGCAGATTTTAAAATTTCTTCAACCAGTGCTAGAGTAGAATCAAAGGGCAATCTTTCACTTTTAAAAAACCCAAAATAAAAATATTTAGAGCTCAAACCTATAAAATCAAAACTAAATAAATACTGTAATTATGAAGATTCTTGATATTTACCAAGCAAAAAGAAAAGTGACTACCATAGAATAAGGTAATATTTACTGCAGAATTTTTATCACTCATACACTACAAGATATTTCTAATGCACTGACCCACTGGAAGAGATCCCATAATTGGCATGTGAAAAATGTTGCTTTGTTTCAAGAAAATATTTTATTAAAAACAGGAACTCAATTATAAACAAAATGTCAGTCTGTGCACAGATATGGGTAATGTGGACAGTCCAAACCTTAAGAGTCAGCCAGAATACCTTTCCCCCTATCCCAACTCAACTTTGAATTGTTGAATTTTTTGTTTTGTTTTTTTTATGTTCTGTTGACCATGCATCTCTATATAATCTTGTAAATGAAACCAACATGGTGCACAATTTACCTTTCAGTACATTCCGTCAATTTTATTTATAACCTCTACATGTTTTGGAAATCTCCAGATTCATCATCAGAAGGAATAATTGTATTTGTGTGACACTTGGTATTTGTTATTCTGTATAACTGGCTGTCTGGTGCGCAGGATCCTGCACACCAGACAACCAGCTAGTCATTCTGACACATGATCAAATGGGTGACAAGATGTAATGGGCTATGGTTAAGTGAATGGCAGGTGGACATTTTGGCCCAAACTTAAAAACTGTTTGGCTTTATATTTTTAAATTAATGGTAATGATTAGTGCTGAAAGTCAAATTACAGCAGACATCCAGCTCGTAACATTTAATCTCACCATTTTTTTTGGTCTGTTTGGAGTATGTAAGTGCAAAGGCTATGGACTGAATTACATGGTGGAAGCAGTCTAGCCAGTTTGGCTGCAGTCTGCAGCACAAAAGATGGTCTTACAGCCCCTTGTGAAGAAGACAGTGAATTGTGATGCAATAACTCACTACAGGTTCTTCTTCCATATCAGTTGGCATCACAGCAGCCTTATGCATTGTATTACCATCAGTTCCATCTTCAAGGGTCAAGAATTCCATGTGATCCTTTAAGATGGGACCGATAGTGTTGTCCCAAAACACCGGTAAGAAATTGCCACTACTCACTGCACAATAACCAAGAAGAGCACAGTTCTCATGTACTTCAAGGCAGAAGCTTGAAATCATGCAAAGAACATATCCTTCTTTGTGATACATCTGAATTAATCACAGTATACACTTGGTTTTGTCACTGAAATTGTGTATGTTATTGACTGTGGTTTCCAAACTAAGGGCAGCTTAGTGTGTAGGATGCAGGGTCAGAGTATACATGTGGGTTGTGGAAGATAGAACATGGTTCTTGTCACATGCATTCCTTCCTTCATCTGTATAGCCTGCAAGTTCAACACACCATAAAGATACCTAGCCTAGCAAGACCACATGTGCCATATAAATCACCAGGTTTCTTATTGTATATTATTGTGAAATCCCTACAAACTTTTCTGTCACAACCCTGATCATTTGTTTCCTAACATTTGAAATTTGAGTCCATCTATAGTGTGAAATGTAAGATTAATGCTAGATTTAATTGTGTGTACACACTGAAAGTAATAGATAGACGTACACTGTTCTACATCATGATTTTGAAATTAGCAGCAATCAATGTGAAGTGCAGATACTTTTTAAAAATATTCAACACTTTTAATCATGTCCAGGTTAGCAGGAATAGTCATATTATCAGAAGAAAAGAAGAGAAACCCCAACATTCACTATCCTACACTTCACAGACAACTTCTGTCTCAGTAATCAGGTTACATGCAGGGAAGGAGAGAGAAATGATTCTTTTGACCCATTACATAAAATAATATTCATAAACAGCCCAAATGATAAAGACTAGTTTTCTCCAATTGGTGCAATGAAATACATTATTTCCCCCCCTTTTCGCCTGATGAATTGAGAGACAGGCAGTTCCAAAAACACGCTCATAGAATGTTGTATCTGAAAAAGATATCAAATGAACTCCAATTTGAATGTCATGGTAACAGTTACTATTCCTATGGCACTCCAATTGCAATTGGAATTCTCCTGTATGGCTAGTAATGTACTTAAAAGATTTTATTCGTTGCAAACCTCTTTTCTTATTTAGGAATCAGGCCTTCTGGATTGTTGTGCCATGTGGTAGGATAATCCCCTCCTGACATCTCGAATGAATGTATCACCTTTACCTTCAGGGTTAGTTAGTTAGTTAGTTTGCTTTATTTTCCATAGATCCAATCGAAATACAATTTCATGTAGATGTGGAAATAGTCACAATACATACAAAATATAATTAACACATAGATGGAAGAGCTATCAATAAAATTTACTTAAAGAAGAATATAAGTATTGTCAAATGAATATATGCACATAGAGATTTAACAAACAATAAAAGGAATAAAATAAATAAGTAATTTAATTATTAAAACTACTATATCAGCAATCATTAATTATTGGTAAATTCCCTGTAGTAGGATTGCTCAGTAAGTTCCAGTCAAAGTATTCTTGAATAGTATAAAATGAACCTTCCAAAAGAAAATTTTTTTAAGGCTGATTTAAATTTCCTCATGTCACTGGATAAACTTTTTATCCTTGGAGGTAAGCAATTGAAGGCTTTGATTCCTGTGTGATATACTCCCTTTTGTACCTTAGACAAATGAGATGAGGGCTGATACACGTCTGAACAGTGTCTTGTATTAATAGAATGTACCAACGAATTGGATTTGAACATATTTACATTCTCAACTACAAAGAGTAATAAGGAGAATATGTACTGTGAGTGTAGGGGAATAATGTTTAATTTTTTTAACAGCTCACGGCAGGATTCCCTATTTCCAACATTCATCATAATTCTTATTATTCTGTTCTGTAATTTAAAGATGGTTTTACTGTAGGTGGAGTTAACCCAAAAAATTATACTGTAAGATATGATGGAATGCACACTAGAGAAATAAATCATTCTTAGATTCTTCAAGGAAATGATGGACTTCAGAGACCTGATTATGTAACATGCTGAATTCAGTTTGGAAATAAGTTGGTCTATATGTGGTTTCCAGGACAGTGTTCTATCTAGCGTCAAGCCTAAAAAATTAGTATAGTATACATTATTAATTCGATTAGTTTTGTAATTTATATTCACATTAACTGCATAATTAGTTTTTGACATAAACTGCATATAGTAGGTTTTGTTTAAATTCAGTGACAGTAAATTGTTTTGAAACCATATTATTATCTTCACAAAGACTTTATTGATTTCTTCCTTAAATTCAGTAAGATTTGGATGTGTAAAAATTATATTGGTATCATCTGCAAACAGCGTTGGTTTAGATAATTTATTTATTGAACCTGGCAAATCATTGATGTATAGGAGAAAAAGCAATGCACCTATTGAGCCTTGTGGGACTCCTGACTTATGAGTCTGTGAACAGACTCATAAATCTGAAGATGATAGTGGTGCATTTCTTTCAAACATTTGTATGAAATTAAACAATCACATGATGCTACAACTCAGAACAAACAATCGTGCAGTGGAAACCTCAAATCTGCCTTTGTTTTGTTAAGATTATATTTTTTTATGTTTTTTTCATGTCTCATTTATTTTGTCTTATTGATGCATGCTGTTTTGATGAAAGAATGGAACAATAAAAGTTTTCATAATATTTGGACATCCATCTCCATTAGTATACGACAATATTACATATAAACAGTAAAGGGAAATGGGAATAATTTTCAGTATTAAATGTTGGTACTAAGAATTCTAAACATTCACAGCAGGATCTTGGTCTTGCAGTCCAAGTGCCACCTGTCCCAGGAGACAGTACTGTTATATATTACTGTTGTACATTTATGTTATATTCATTCATGTTCATTGTACTGAAACACTCCCATAGTTTCCAAGTTGGAATTTCACAAAAGGGTTTTGTCGTGATGAATAAAGTAAAAAATTTGTGATGAATAAAGTAAAAAATGAATTTTGTTTTGGTTTGTATGAATTTATAATACTACAGCAGTGCGATGCTGAAAACTAAATTTAAATTATTTTATTCTTTAATAGCACTTCCTGTAAAGAAGAGATGCATGCAAGCTTGATAAAAGTGTGATTTAGGACTTATGAAGAGATGTCATTCTCAAAAAACAACATAACAGAAAACTGCAGATAATAAAGGACAGATGATATCCACAAGGCTAAATAGGAGAGTGTAATTTCATTTTAAATGACCACAATGTATCATGTAAAAACTCTAGATTCCTTTCTTTTGCAGATAATGAAAGAGTTGTATGTAATCATATCAAAGCACATCAACCCTAATGAGCACAAACTGGCAGCTTACAGATATTATATAGAAAGAGTGCTCAACCTGCCACTCAATGCAGAACACCAAAAAAGAGAATGGTCAACAATTCTTCACATAGCCCATCACAACGGTTTCCCACCTACAATAATACAAAAACTAAGACACCAGATAAAACATAAGACAAAACACACCACGCTACACACAAGCATGAACAAATACAAGAGATGGGCAACATTCACGCACATTTCCCCATAAATACGCAAGATCACAAACATATTCAGAAACACAAATGTTAGAATAGCATTCAGATGCCGAAATACCATAGCCAACCTTATCAAAACTCCCAAGGACCACAACATTCTGCCCAACAATAAATGGGGATTTTATCAGCTAACATGCAATGCATGCAGCTGATTGTATGTAGAACAAACAAGCTGTAGTCTGAACATACATTTCCAAGAACATGTAAGATACAATAAGAACAACAATCCCCAGTCAGCATATGCCCAACACATTCTACAAAACCAGCATGAATACAGCCAGATGAATAGTATAATGACCCTGCTAAAACCTCTAAAGAACCCAAGCATGCTCATCCCCTACGAACAATACTACATCCAAACCCTCTACCGAGAAGGCAAACTTATTATGGAGCAAAGCCCAGGAGAAATAAACCCACTATTTCAAACGGTCATTAATCCCCAGCCCCCACATACCACATGAACAGACCAGTTGTGCTTCAGCCTGCAACACGGACACCACTCAAACCCCGCCGCACCAAATCTCCAACACACAACGAACCGAGGCATGTACAATCTCAAATCCACATAACAAAGTACATTAACCATGCGCCAAATTACCAATCAACCAATGAAACATACTACACAAAGAGAACACAATGATCACAAAGCATAAAAGAAAATGGTCAATATCAATGAAAATGCACCTACCAACTTCAACAAAGTGACAATGCACATCACACCAAACACACACCACTAAACACCATAAATGTACGCTAACGCTAAATCCTCCGTCTTTACAGAACAAAAAACTGATATGGTAATTCAACAGCAAAGTTGCAGGCTCCTGATAATGGATATATTAATGTCTGAAACATGTTGAGCACATAAGAAGTGAAATAAAACAGATAGTGACATCAAGTTGGTCTTTTATTCTTCAACCATATCTACTACTATTACTGCTACTGCTACTGTTACTGCCATTGCTGTTGCTGGTGCTGCTACTACTACTACTACTACTACTACTACTACTAGTGGTACCAAAATAGTACTACTTGTTTTTGTTATTACTACCATGGACAATGCTGGATGATTGACTATTTTTGGAGTGGGGAGGGTTAAAGGGAGGCATTCTGTCATTCTGTAACCAGTCACTTGACCAGGATTCACCACTCTTATTTTACAATGCTGCCATACAATTTCAGAAAGGTGTAGGCTGAAGAATGATACTTACAACATGCTGGCGCTGCAGTTCACCAGATGTTAGGCCATCTTTCACATACTTCTCCAATTCTCCAATAGCCACCTTGCGGCTGAATCTCTGAGATGGGGAAAGTTTTAGTTCTACAGAAGTTTCATTTATTTCTGGATCTAGATTGGCTACATTTTCTGTAGAATCACCTCGGCTCCCTATAAAACACGTAAATCTATGGAAACACTTCCTCCAACAAAACATATTATCAATAACTGCAGGTCTTTAATATATTTTCAATGTATAATGTTTTATTATCAAAGGACCAAAATATAAGAAATGTAAGTCATTTCAGTACCTACAAAACTTAAAAATATGAATAAATTAAATAGAAAGTGTTAAAACACTCCAAATTTAACAATAAGACAAAATATTGTATTCTACAATAATTTTTCTTATTGTCCAAATAAGGAAACAAAATGTTCATGTATCTTAAATCTTACATCCAAAGTCCTAAACCTAAAAACTCAGTTTATGTACCAAAACCTCACCATATAGACCATTATCTCTTTTCAATTCCAGTGTATCACCCCTCTTTTTCATATGCTTCTTTCTGTAAATAAATATATGAGTTGTTAATCAATTACACCAAAACTTCCTGGGTGATCAGCTGCACCAGTGTTGGGTCAAAAATCTACGTTCAAGAGACCTACCTAATCTCCATTTTTAGGCAATATGACCCCACATAACTCCCCATAAATGAGACACAGCAGATCTTGATTAGTTAGTTTTTAACCGAACTTTGACATGTCTGATCACCTGCGAAGATGTTTGAGCATTTATTTGCCATGAAATTTAACATTTTTCACAGTTAAATAATTAGACACAGTAGAAAAATGATAAGGAAGGTATTCCTGAAATTATGTTAAACAGAAGTATGAGTCTACAACAGGCTTTCTCTCATCAGAGCTTATTTCAAGAGTGTTAACACAAAAAAAGAAATGTATTGAGATAAAATTTAAATGTAACAAACATTCAACATGAAGAAAGAAAGAAAACTGACTGTAACAATGGACTAAAAGGAAAAATTGAGGAAACAGGACACTACCAGACATGACCTAACTGAATAAGTCTTCATGAAAACTTGATAGAGCTGTAAAGTAAGCAGTGTTGCCAGTCAACAAAGTAGATGGATACCTTCAACACCAATAAGTGTAACTTACTAACACAAACAAAAAATATGAGAAATAATTTTATTAGTTAGTATAAATAGAAAACATGCACAATAGCTCCAAGCAGACATGTTCCCGTATCAAACAATTCGATTAACTTCATCCATTAACTGGATATTTTACTAACACACACTGAATATCATGAGAGCCATCTAGAGGTGGGTAACTGTAAAAAACTGAATGTTACTGCTGAATGTTGAGTTGAAACTAAACAGTTTTTTAAATTCCGCCTAGAAAGGTGTGACAATTTCAAAGGCAGTGTAAAAAAGCCATTTAAAAGGGAAAAGCATGTGCATGCACACACACACACACACACACATATACTGGATTGAAGAGGTGGATGTCTAGGATGATCCAGACATCATAGTATGGGCAACAATGTGAGGAGATGGGTTGTTCATTTGGTCATCTGTACTTCTTTTGAGGGGGGAGTTTAGGTTGGGAGGAAATGTACAGGAAGAAACATTTCTTCAAATGCTGAGAACATTCCATAATTATCTTTTATGACATGCCACTGTCACACATGAAAAAAATAGTATTCAACAATGTGGTGTGTCACCTCACTTCATCAATATTGTACATGATTTCCTCAATGTCACACTTTGGTTTGCTATGGGGTGCAAGCTATATACCGTTCTACTGATAAAAATGGGAAAGTTTCAGAGACATCATGGTTGTGGTAATGATAAAATAACACACGCTTCATGCCAGCAAATGAATGTGTCTGCTGCCACTTGACACCACAAGCAGTCACAAATGTTACACAAAAACTGACCTCCAAATGAAGTACACAATTGCTGGTATTAACAGTAAGAGCAGCAATGCAGCCCACTCTGCTCCACTGCCGCTGCTTGCTTTAACATTAGCTTCTGCAAGAGTCTGTACAGGATGCTGAAGTTTTACAAAGCTGTACTTGTAATCATCATCTTGCCAATTGACTGCTACCAGAGTCACCTGGTACCATCTGCCAGGTGTCAGGGGTAGATTCCAAAAACCACCAGTGAATGATGAGTTGTCACCAACTATGAACTCCTGTTCTTTATCTGGAGGCTGAAATATACAATTGAAACTTCAACAATACATCCTGCAATAATAAATCAGTATGGTTTACATGGTAAAAGGGAAAATTATGAACTAATGGCACGTGAGTCAATGGGGACACATGAGCCGAAGGTGAAAAATGAAAGTTGAGACAAGGTACAGAGGGCAAAAAACAAACACATTGAGAATAAACATAGAATTATAGTAACTGGCAACAGCCATGCACGAGGATGTGCAGCAGAAATAAAATTAAACCTAGATGAAGGTTTCGAGGTCCAAGGATTTGTAATTCCAGGAACAGGGGTAAATACTATTACAAGCTCTGCAAAAACTGATATTCAACATCTATCAAAACAAGATGTGGTAGTAGTATGGGGAGGCTCAAAGGATGTGGGAAAAAATGAAACAAAAAAGGGTATTAACTGTATACAGAGATTTATTAAGATGAACAGTCATGCAAATTTTATACTAATGGAAGTCCCTCATAGATATGACATGGAACAGATCTCATGTGTAAATAAGGAAGTGGATAAGTATAATAGATGGATATGAAAGCATATGACAATTTTTGAAAATACAAGTAATAAAGGTTGATTTAGATAGAAGAGGTTTTACAAAACATTGTCAGCATATGAATGCAAAGGGAAAAGAATTGATGGCAAAAAGAATAGCGGTGGCCATAAAACATACATTAAAGGTATGTCAAAAGACACCAATCAGCATGAAATGCAAAGAAGATACAAGTAAAGAAAATCAAGGTTTAGAGGATGCAAAAAATGGAGTTGGAGAAGGAAGAGATCCAATTGAAAATCAGAACAGCAGTGTTTTAGCGGAAAATAATAATAATAGAAGGGAAGAGAAAGAGACAGCTATGAAAGGCTCAAGAAGATGTCGAAAGATACCTGTGACAAGAAGAGATGATTTTTTGTGGACAGCCACCAGCTAAAAACAGTCAAGGTAGAAACAGATGGGAAGATGAAATAAAAACCAAAATCTGATGAGACATTAATCCTTCATCATAATATATGAGGTATAAATAATAAATTGTTAGAATTAAATGTATTATTGCAATTTGAGTTAGCAGATGGGGATGTTTTATGTCTGTCAGAACATTGGTTAAGGGAAGAGTATATAAAATTAATTAGTATTGGTAAATTTAAACTAGCTAGTAATTTCAGTAGAAGTAAAAGTGATCATGGTGGTTCCTGTATTTATGTTAAACACCATGTGCAAACTAAGGAAATAAACTACCTACAGCGGATTAGTAAGGAAAAAGACTTTGAAATGACTGCAGCGGAGATAATGGATTATAAATTGACTGTTGTGTATATGTGTATAGGTCACCTGATGGTGATTTCTCTACATTCTTAAGAAGTTTGGAATCAGTGATTCAAAAAGTGCAAGCAAGAAATAAACAGTTTATTTTGTGTGGTGATTGGAACATAAATTTTATGAAAGAAAGTGTAAGACTTCATGATGTGCAGGAATTACTGTCGTTACATAATTTTAAATGACAAGTTCTATATCTACTCTGATGGATCTCTGGAATACTAAATGAATGAATGACTGAATGAATGAATGAATGAAATTTGGTTAAAACAGTAAGATCCCCAACTAGAGTTACAAAAGATACAATATCATTAATAGATGTTATTATAACAAACAAGGATAGTATTGGTGAATTAGCAACAGTGATGGATTTGGGGTATTCGGATCATAAAGCAGAAATACTGCAATTAAATGTGAAAACAATAGTGAGAAAATGTAAGAAAATTAAATCAAGGCCATATTCTGAAAAAGTGTAGGGGAATTTAAATGTTTGTTAACTAAGGAATCATGGCAAGAATTGTTTCAAACTTCTGAAGTAAATTCTGCCCTACAGGTATTTATGAATATTTTTGGTTATTACTTCAATTAG
>Ga0123352_10007462_pt1 | contig 16881 bp, 7 predicted proteins | sample TergutLab28metaG_FD_89700 | JGI IMG/M metagenome (GOLD analysis project Ga0123352, IMG submission 89700) | Labiotermes labralis P1 segment gut microbial communities from Petit-Saut dam, French Guiana - Lab288 P1 | ecosystem: Host-associated > Arthropoda: Insects > Digestive system > Gut ... | reverse complement strand
GTCAGCGCAACGGGTCCCCACAGCCGTTAATCTCTGTTTTCTAGACCTGGAGCCGCTACTTTTTTCATTCAAGTAGCTCCTCAATTGGCCTCACGAGGCTGAGTGGACCCCGTTCCAGACCCAATACTCCTCAGAAAATCTGATAGCGCCGGGGATCGAACCCGGGACCTCTGTATCTGTAGCCAGAAACTCTGACCACTAGACCACAGAGGCGGTCCGAAATTGTGTAAAGTGATGTCAAATGTCTGTTGGTCTTCAGTAAGGAACTGGCTTCTTCTAACACTTCTGGCGCCTAGAATTATGAGAAGGCTTCTAGATTTTTGGAAAGCCTGCGCAATCCTGATGTACATAAATTAGAAATGTGACCGTGGAGCGCGTCACACACGCCGACGGCCAGCTGATTGACACACTACAACAGCTCGGGAAGAGGTCGGTCCCCGAACCGTTGTAGTGTATCAACTTTAATATGTACTAGAGAAAATGTCCAGAGAGCAAATGAATTCAGAAATCAAACGTGATCACGAGAACCCTATAGAATAGTAGCTTCCTTTGTTGCGAAATATTTGGGGACTACAAAATTTGTCATTGTTGAACTGAGTCAACATTTCTTGACGTCTGCTTGTAAGCAAAATGTATAAACGTGCATCACTGAAATACTTAAGATTCTGTCGTATATGTAGATAATCATATCCTCACATAAGTTAGGTATATGTAATTAAGATAAATAATTTAAAATAAAATTATGTTTATTCATACTTCTGGTAAAAATTAGCAGCAATGTTGCATAAACCTTGCTTCAAACCAGATAGCCTACTACGTAGCACACTACACACAACCTAGCCAGCTGCACTCTCAACAGCGTACGTTCACACAACATGACACGCTGCCACAGTACCCCGTTTACAGAAATGAATTAAATTGTGAATGTTTTTAGTATAATTTTAACAAGGAAAAACATAGCTCCCTGAGAATGATCTAAAAGATCGAAACATGTCGGAGAAATTTTAAGTGTTTAAGTGTTTTTTGATTGAAATATATGTAAGTGCATTTGTTGGTTGATAATTAAAGTGATTCTACGAAATGCACGGTGAAACAATAAAGTTTATATCCAGATAGCCCAATTATTTGTGTACAAAATTCAATTCTTACTATACTATTTGAAAATCTAATCTTACTATATTGGTTTAACAATCTAATTAATAAATATATTTTATAATACAGACATGCTGCCACAGCACCAAGTTAAGATAAGGAAATTAATCAGTAAGCGTTAAAAAAATTTAAAAAATGTGACTTTAGCAAGGAACAGTGTAGCTCCCTGAAGATTATCTTAGGATCGAAACATGTTGGAACGATTTTATATGTTTTAATATAAAAAAATTTTATGTATGTGCATTAGTTGGTTTGCTAATTAAATGAGCATTGCTACTTCTTCAGACAACCAGCCATACTGAAATAGTGCAATGTAACGGAAGAGTCAGGAACTTGTCGGGCCCTTTCGAGAAGTGCCTAACGTTTCACGACGGCAGTGTCAAGATACAAAATGTGTTGCATCGACGGCCAATGTCCTTTTAGATTATTCTTCAACAACACTCAAATCATAATGCTCTTTTGTATATAGGAATATTGCCGAATCCCACTTACTCCCCTACACTTTCCCATCATGTTTTAACCCTCCACAAACTAATACTGCAAACGCTTGCGTCACTTTGCTGTCAGGCTTTGTGTAAGCCGTTTGAACATTACATAACCCTTCATCTATGGATTTAATTTTAACAGAGGCATGTGGCCAGAAACTGCTGTGATTAGCTCGCTGTATTACTGAACAGTTCGTATGGGACTACTCTGAGTTATGAGGCCGTGCAGCCTTGTAACAAGAAACCAAATTTTCTGCGAAGTGTAAAGAACTAGCCTACGTGAAAATCAGAAGATTTAACAGGCATGTTCCTCCGAAAGAATATTAAAATTTACCAGTCTACACGACATTATAACTCAGAACACTGTCAAAGTGTGAAAACTCAAAATCTCACACTCAGACTCTGTACATATTTTAAACACATTTTCAGACGATACAGTCAACATCCACTTCTTCCGAATCGCGAATCACAGCTACAATCGGCCTGGCGCTATCCAAATCCTTGTTGAAACACCACGGCGCCAGAACTCGTTGTTGCATACTTTGCAGCTGTACGGAGCTGGTTGAACTCTAGTAACGGGTTCAGTCATTTCTCACTCCCGCATTCCCTGCCTAACCCTTATGCACGTTGTGTTAGCACAATCTAAATCATTCCACGGTGAGTGGTAGGGGAGCCAACAAGTCCGACCCATTTACATCTATAGGCCTCGATGATTCACACGACTGAACTGCTGTCATTACAAATCCAATATTGTAATTCGCAATAAAAGAGACCATTCAATATGTGAAACTGAACAAGGAGAAGGAAGTGGGTATGGAATGGAATGGAACAATGGACCTTCACTTTATTTCATTAAGACACTGTGAGTACAGCCAAATCATTTATATGACAGCAATCTAACGCGTAAAGTAATTACACTGAAACTATTAGCGTCGCCATTCTAGTATTGTACGCCAAAACCGATTATGGCAACATCACACGATAAATGCTGAAGGTTGGAAAAGAATTTCTTTCTCCAGAGTGAGGGTGTGAATACGAGAATAAAGCGTGTTATACGCGAGCCAAGAAGTCTTCATATATTATCGGAAGAATCTGACCGATATTCATGCCGAGAATTATAGATTTCTAAGTTAATGCTGCTTACGTGAAGGATAAGAACAGCTCCGTTGGTTGTGGAGTTACATCTCCAGTATTCCTGAGCCTTCGGTGTTAAATGGTGGTAAACGGTTAGCTTCTGACCCCGACCGCTTTACTGCTGGGGAAACAGCTACTGATACACGTTGGTAACTAAAAGACGACCACAAAATTTTACATAGTCACGATGAGTCTAACCATAAAAAACTAATATATTTGTTGAACCAAACAGGAGATAGTCAAAACGCCTGCAAAATTAAGGTCGTAAAATCTGAAAGGAAGAAACCGTTTGGAAGATACAAGCGTAGACGAAGAGATAATATTCAAATTGATCTTAAGGATTATGGGAATATATGTTCTGGGTTTACTTGGTTTAATTCATGGACCAGTGGCAAGCTCCTGTGAATGCGGTATTAAACCTCTCTCTTCCATAAAATGACGGATATCTCTTGATTAGATTCGCAAGTAGATCCGTGCTTCACGAAGTCAGTTAGTTAGCTAGGCATCAGTAATTATTTTAAGAACCTAAACTGCTAGTAGTGAATTCATAAATATGAGGGCCAGATTAGCTAACAGCTTTACTCTTCAATTTCAATCACAGCGTGGGTACTGTTTTTATATGACAATGGCAAAGATAATGATGGTGATGATGATGATGATGATGATAATAATAATAATAATAATAATCTGCTTCGTCGTCTTATGTCAAAACAATGACTAAAATCCTAAGTGTATATGTTGCCATATGTAATTAGATGTCTCTGGTTGACCGATTTCGCATGCTGTCCGATGATAACGCACAGGTCACTGCAACACAACTGTAAACAGTCAGTGAAACATAGTAATCCAGAAACGTAATGAACAAAATAGACGAACTCGAAACACACAGATATCTGAGATACTGAGAGTGGTGGAAATTAAGACGGTAGCCTGCTACTTAGTTATAGTAACCATTAAGAAACTACACGGCGTCATGAGGAAGAACGCAGCAATTCTAACATATCAATTACCAGCTTTAGCAATAAGAAACGGTGCTTATAATGATTTAATTTTGAGACATACTGGGACGATACATTACTTGCGAGGATATAGACTGCAACATCAATTTCAGGATTTTTTTCCAGACTTTTTAATACTATAATGATATTTGAAGAGTGCAAAACTTTTTGAGTGAATAAAAATCATAATGAAAGTGGCACAGTAATTAAATGGTACTGCAGCTACCACACAGCAGCCCGATCGGGTCACGTTGGAGGGAAGTAGCTGTACCAGTATTATGACCTGTACCGGAGGTTGCAGTTACAGTTTGTAGTACTCCTGATTATGGGTGCTGTGACACCCGAAACATGTAGAGTGATTCTGCTGTAAATAAATATCTGCATACTGTTGCATCTGGTTGGATTTTTATTAACATTGAATTACGATGCACGGAACCGTGAGCTTAAAAAAAAAACACTATCTTCTCTAAAGCTTCCAGATTGGCTCCGGGACAAATGCAGTCTCTTACTCAGTGCACACCGGCAGCTGTTTCGCCGGTGTAAAGAGGTCGGAGAGTGAGGCTAAACACTCAGCTCAATCTAAACGCCGAGGTTAGAATAAGTGGAACCATACCACCACTCCCAATAGGCCATCATGACGCGTTGCTTAAACAGCAAGCAGACCCTTTTGCTTTCAATTTACCCTACAAGGAAGACAAACTGAAGACACACTAACACTGTTATGCCTTCCACGTTAATCTCCACTGAGTCATAAGCTTCTCACTGCACTTTGTAGATTATATTTTGGTCTACCCTCGTTGATAATAGCAATAACGATTTCGGCTGGCAAGTCGCGTTCGAGTGGAAAGTCTCAGGTGTTAGTTTCGGTCTTGAAACCCGCTATATTGGTTGACGGACATTATGGTAGTTTCATATCCAAAAATATAAAGCTTAAGATATTGAAAAATATATTTGCGTGTTGTTTAGTATGGGTGTGAAACTTGGTCGATGACACTGAGGGAGGGACGTAGGTTAAGGGTGTTTGAGAATAGGGTGTGCTGAGGAGAATATTTGGGCCTAAGAGGGACGAGATAAGGGGAAAGTGAAGCATAGTACACAATGGGAAGCTTAAGGATCTGTACTCCTCACTAAGTACTGTTCGGGTGATAAAATAGACAAGAATGAGATGGGCGGGGCATGTAGCACGTATGTGGGACAGAAGAGGTGTATACAGGATTTTGGTGGGAAAACCTGAGGGAAAGAAACCACATGGAAGACACAGGCGTAGATGGGAAGATAATATAAAGATGGGTCTTCAGGAAGTGGGATGTGAAGACATGGACTGGACCGATCTGACTCAGGATAGGTACAGGTGGTGGGCACTTGTGAATGCGGTAATGAACCTTCGGGTTCCATAAGATGCGGGGAATTTCTTGACTGGCTGATAACTGGTTACCTTCTCAAAAAGGACTCTGCTCCATTGAGTAAATAAGTAAGTACCTAATGGTCTTACCCACTTCCTCCGGACAAATGCGAAAGTGCAACGTCACAGTGAGTCTGACACCTTGACGTCCATGCTCCACACACATTCATCTTGCACCTTAACTCACCTATCACACCACGCTTTACACTTCAAGCAATTAGCAGCGTTCTGATGTACTGCAGACACATAAAATGTAAACTTAAAACAATTCAATTTCAATCCATTCAATTGTTTTCGAAAACGTACTTGCGCATTTCGTAAAGAGTGCTATACGATGATTACCCTTCGCTAAAAGTTATTGGGATAAAAACTTAAACAGGATAAATTAGGCGGAACAGGTAGCACAAAAGATAAAGTAAACGTAACAAATTCATAGAATAATCTGAAGGAAAGAAATTGCTTGAGACAAATTGGGCGTAGATTGGAGAATAATATTAAAATGGACCACAAAGACATGGCATATGAAGATATGGATGGATGTACTGTACATGGCTCCAGAATAAGACCAGTAGCAGGCCACCGTGAGCACGGTAACAAGCATTCAGGTCTCATAAAGTGCGGAGACGTTCTGACAACCTAAGCAAACACTAAATTCTGAAGAGGGATTTTAATCGATGGATTTAGATATACGCAGTTCTTATATGAAATGGGCCGGTAAATGCGATATTTCAGAAAATTACTACCTTTCCTAGGCTGTGTGTTTATACTTGTCTATGTTCAAGCCATTATATCACGAAAATCATACCTGAGATCATGGATGAATGGTTACAAATTTGATGGCTGATTGCAAGCTACGCATGGATTGAAGCAGACGTATATCCATCCTATCAACTGATGAAATGTACCATAGGACGTCAGAATTATAACGGGAGAGATTAATTGCGTTTGATTTACTAGGTCACAAACTAGACATATATCATAACAAACTTCAATATTCAGGGTAGCGCTGTTGCTGATCTAGGTTCCGAATGCATACACACCTATTCACAGGACGTTCCGTTTATAAAGCACATCTCAGAACAAATGGGATTTATGTACGTCTTCATGAGACTTGAGGTTTGCATTGTGATTAGTTTCAAGACTGTGGTCTTTGGAATGTGACGCCGTCGTTTTGGGTATATTAGTCCCAGTGTTTTTTTTAGGAAACTGCTGCCGCCAATTTCAGAAAATCTTCAACATTTCGTGAAAATTGACCGAACAAATTCGTCAAGTATCATCTGACGAGGTTGGCTAACGGAAGAGCTGAAAGAGCTGAAGAAAAATTATGAAAAATACGCAAACGGTACACTTTAAACACAAATATACAGAGAATAGCGTACAGGCATCTGGTAATAATGAAGTATAATTAACTCTTTCAAATGATAATTACATCTAAATAACATGAAAATTGAGTTCCCATCTCACAACTTACACTCAAAGATTCTCCAGAACAAAGACCAGTCGCTGTAAGCTGCTTAAGCAAATAATCGCAGTGCATTTTGAGAACCGCATACAATTCGTAAACATACCCAACGGACAAATCGTACTTGTTTGGATATTAAAGCAAGTGGCACATGTACTTATCACTGTGATTTAAAGGGTAAAAAAAACTCCATTGCTAAGCAGCTGAATATAAAAATAAGCAGCTAGAAGGGCAATTTTCTTAATAATATTGATAAAGAAATCAGAGAAATGGCAGGCAGATATTTAAGAAATGAAATGCATTAATAAAGTACATCTAAATCGATATGAAATGCACATAAAGGTCGATATGAAAGCTGTAGGGTAAATATAACTTAGGAAGTTACAGGTTTTTGTGAGAGGATACATTGCAATGAATCTTAAAAAGAGAGATCGGAAGGTGAGGAAAGGTTTTACCTGGCAGAGGATAGAAACATGGCAAAACATAAGTGGCTATTAGGTTCTCAACAAATTCTCTGTGCTATGGAGGAATTTACTTAATTATTCTAATATACACATAAATGAAGAAAACTCGTTCTATAAATACTGTCCATAAATTCCACTCCTCCCTCCCCCCAATAATTTACTCAAAAACACAAATTTTTAATTTTTTGGGCAGGACACAATAGAAAATGAAAGCGCAAGAATTCGTGATAGTAGCAAACGTATCACTTTGAAACATTAGAATAAATCACAGAGAATCCAAAAGCAAATTTCACAAGCCCAGACCAACCAAAAATTGTTTCTTCGCAAACCTATTGACATAAGAGGAACTTTACGGGCAACTTATACTGCACAAAGTGCCCACTTAATGACCAAAATACATTTTTATTGATGCATGAGTTGCAGACAGAAGCTAGATTCAAATTTTACGAATTTCCACTATTCTCACACCTTCTTTTTTTTTTTTTATTTAAAACGCATTGCATGTTAATGTCATGCGGGACCGCTCTGCAGCTTATATTTACCAACTTAATTAAGTAGACTCACTCTCTTTCGACAGTTATTTTTGACATATATCGTAGTTACACGTTTCGGAGTGATTGTATTATCAGCGACTATATTGGTTTACGTCACCAATTTGTATTGTATGGGATGACGAGAAGATTGTGTGTGTTTGTGTGTGTGTGTGTGTGTGTGTGTGTGTGTGTGGATGTGTATGTGTGTATTTATGTGTGTGTGTGTGTGTCACGTTTAGCAATTCGTGGACCCATTCAGTGCGACTCTCAGACTGTTGATGAAGTAACTGTAAAAAGACAAAGCAACAAACTAACACAATCGGTTACAGTAACTGTCGGAATTTAAGAAACTGTAGCTACGATAAATATACAAACATAGCCAAGAATTTACGCAAATGTAACAAGGAATTTTATGCAAATTCGTATCCATAAAAAGGTAAAGATAAAGTGATCCTGTTACAGGCCTGGTGTGACCCAGAGCGTGGGTAGAGGTATAGCTCTACTCTTCCAAGACCGCGCCAATAGAAGGGGGTGAGTGGTCAGCAGCACGTCCCGACTGCATCATACCCCCGGGAAAGACCCTGTACCCGCTTTGCAGGAGGATGGGTGGGCCCCAGGGCCGGTCCGGACGGGTGGAAAATCTCGTCCCCACCGGGATTCGATCCCGGACCGTCTGAGCTACCCAGCTCACACAATTCACATCCATACCTGATACAAATACAGCACTAAACCTTAATACATAGGTAGAAATACAAGCTGTTTCAGCGTACTCGTATACGAGATTTGAAGTGCTCACGGTTATCGGCAATATTCTTCCGGTACTGTAGGATGTGACGCTGTGTAGTTTGGTAGAAAAATATACCTAACTACGCGTATGAAACCCCAAAGTTTATATGTGTACGAAAAAGTATATATATACCTGTCCACGTAGCTGTGAAAATTGTGGTAAGTTTAGACGTAAACAAATTTTTCTGGAAGAAAGATTTCTTAATAAGGCCGTTCTCCAGAATTACTTCGAGAAATAAGATACTATCAAATTTGACCTAAGCGATACACTGAAGGTACAGAAAATGTTAAACTTTCCTTTGAAAATTAAAATAAAATAGGGTTATTTGACAGGCTATTATGGAACAAGGCAGACAAACTTATAACGTAACATTGAGGCGCGTTCGTAAATCATTGTTACTGTGGAAAATCAATAAGTGTTACTTATTTTGTGTGTGTGTGTGTGTGTGTGTCTGTGTGTGTGTGTTTGTGTGTGTGTGTGTGTGTGTGTGTGTCTGTGTGTGTGTGTAACCTCAGGTATCCGGCAGGCAATGCGCCTGCGTCATATTGTTATCTGTAGCATGTCCGGCTCTACAGTATTTTTTTTTACTTTACCCCTATAAACGGCGTGATTTTCGAAAAAGCTACTGAAAACAAATTGTGAGTTTTGATTTTCTCTACAACTTTTGTCTGAAACATTTCTCATTATAAAAAGAACTGAGAGAGATATCCAGACTGTCGGATTTCTGAGTTTCATCTCGCAACCTCAACAAGGAAGAGGTCTACGTCCACTATAGCTGTCGAGCCATGACAAAAAAGGTTTTAACTAGTGTATCAAGTTTGGAAAACAGCGCATTTACTTAAGCTTTCAAATTGATAGTTGCATCAAAATTTCATCATTCCGCTTTACAACAATTTCATATTTTATAAAATAAATGGTATTATTTAAAAACTGACGTATTCTTATTACCGGTTTTTAATTCTACGCTACAGTTCTACTGTGCCGTGAAAACAAGATATTCCTAACCATTTAATTAGAACCAAAAGTCTGAGAACCACTGTTACATGCTATGCGTTATTATTGGATGGTTTTACGACGCACAAATTCTTGATGCATATCGCATACCACTACTACTACCACCACCACCACTACTACTGCTACTGCTACTACTACTATTATTACTACTACTACTACTACTAATAATAATAATAATAATAATAACAATAAATTATTATATCCTACACACTGTTCATACATTTCAACCTGGAACCGTTGGACGGATTTTTATTAAATTTGCCCCTTGAAATAGGCATTTTATAACGTCTGTACAGACATTATAACGTCTGTACAGACATTATAACGTCTGTACAGACATTATATTCAATTCTGTAAAAATCAAGCCCTGTAATGGATGTTTATAACGAAGCATTGCGACCGACAGTTAACTTTTCACTGTCTCATGGTTAGTGCATGTACCAAAATGTTCAACGCTAGACACACTGTACCGTAGGCAAGCGGCCTCTTTATGTGTTCTCTACAATTCTCGCAATAATACTGAAGTTTTCGTGTGGTCTTTCTAACGGACAATCACTTTGTCCTCTGTAAAGTGCGAACTGAATCTTGACATACAATAAATATTCCGCTTTTAGGCGCGTTAGCAAAATTGCGAAAAGCGACTATTAGTACATTTATGTCTGTCCGTCTATCGGTCTATCTGTCTGTCTGTCCGTCCGTCCGCACGGAACAACTCGGCTTTTCATTACATTTGATACTTGAGCATTTTTCGAAAATCTTCCGAGAAATGTCAGCTTCTTTGAAATATGACAAGATAACGGGCAATTACATGAAGACCAATATACATTTATGATCATATATCGCTCAGTTTTTCTCATAATGAGAAATGTTTCAGACAAAGATTGTAGAGAAAATCAAAACACATATTTCATATTCAATTACAATTCTCGAAAATCATGCCATATATGAGATTATGTGAAAAAATACTGCAGAGCCGGTCAGGTCACAGAAGACAATACAGCGCAGGAACATTGCATGCTGGATAACTAAGGGTACAAACACACGCTCATAATATTTTTTTCTGTGGCGCTGCGGCCCAACGCGAGCCATGGCCTCCTCATTCTTGAGGTTTCTAGATCACACACAACGACGCATCATTCGGTAGGACTCCTTAGGACGAGTGATCAGCTCGTCGCAGAGAACTCTACCTGACAACACACAACACTCCCAACAGACAAATATCCATGCCCCCAGTGGGATTCGAAAACACGATCTCAACAGGCGAGTGGCCGCAGACCTACGCCTTAGACCGCGCTGTCACTGGGACCGACTCATAATATGTAATACTTATTGCTTTTGTACGGCAAGCATGGTTTCACGAACATGTCTCAATGTTAGGCTATATGCACATTGCCTGCCTTGTTTAATTTTCAGATAGTTCATAACCTTGTAATTGGAAACACGAGATCGACGTTGCTAGTACATTTTTATGCAGAACTACATATCTACGCATTACAGCTAACGGTATGCACCTTACAAATAGTAGGAAGCACTCCGTTTACACAAATAACATAATCCGCGAACTCCCATAAGGATTGCTCCCTTTCAGACTCATGTTGGCCTTTTTCACTAAGCGCAAATTTCGAAATCCCAAATTTGCACACTTAACTTTTCAAAACAATAAGATAACAACGTGTGCCACGCACTTTAACTTCAAAAACCCTTCACGCTGACCACATCGCCTTCTTACGAGCATTTCATGCATCCCAAATTAAACAGCGATTATCTCCGTAAACACAATTAACATTTTTATTTTCATAATGGGGACGGCGATTCTTCACTTTTACCTACGAACTCGAATTTAATTCTTCGCAGAGCTAATACAGGATCCTGCTACTTGTCCGTGGCTAGAACATCGTATATCAGTTGTCTGTGCTAAAATTACAGATATCAGAATCGTACGTACAAAGAGTACGTTTATTACACGCGCGGGCGGATGTTAAGCACAGAGCGAACAATACCATATTCCCTACTTGTCATCAGTTGCAGTATCATCAGTACGGCATCTCTAGGGCCCCATTATGTACGTGAGCGGTTCCTAGATGTAATCAGTTCTGTTATCACAGCTATTTCTACTATCCTGTGTTTCTTCCCATGTACGACAAAGATATAAGCAATGTACATGTGCTGAGAAATTCGCTTGAATCTAATGTAATACACGGCTCAATACACAAACGAACTGTATTTCTTTAATTCTATGAATATCAAAATAATAAATGTTTTTTATACTCGTGTAAAAGAAGAAATAATTCGAGCCTTGATCCGTATTTTCAGTTTGGGGGCAATGTATTTTTTGAAAATAGAAGAGCTCCTGTTCTTTATTACATGCCACACCGCGATGACGTGCATGTTGAGTGGAAGCACAGCTCCATTCTCCTTTAACTTCAGCGTTAGGAAGTCAGTTGTGTTTGAGCTGCCTACCCCACTCACTTTACCCCCATTCAAACAGCCCTCCTTATCCACTGAATAGGATTTTAAGCAGATCCCAAAGCCTATATAAACACTTTCGAAAAGACAAAAATCTCTGCTTCTAGAACGAACTGAACTTTCGTCCAGCCCGATAGCCTAGGCGCATTAAGGTCAAAGGAATTATAATTATTTCAATCAGACGTCGTTTGCTACTTTATGAAACAACATTTCAATATATTACTGAGAGGGAGACGGCGGTATAGCGCGGTCATAAAATGACTAGGCTAGACAACCGAAAAATCCTGGTTCGATTTCCAGGAGCGGCAAGGGATTATTGGCTACCTCGAAACATGCAGACCGGCTTTGAGGTCCTCCCATTATTCTACTAAGAGTACACTGGGGGCTGTCTTCCCGGAGGTAAAGTGGCCGGAGCGTGAAGGTGTCCACTTACCTCCAGGAAGTGCTGAAGTAGAGGCAGACAGAAATGTTTCGTTTAAAGATGTTATCATTTGCAACTACCAGTTTTGAAAGTACTCTGGCCTACATCATTAGTTAGGCCTAAAGATCTTCTGAACTGCAAGATGATTTGGGAAGTGAAATAAATGTGGAAGGAAGTGGTCATAACGTGCTGGAACACAACACGTACATAAGCACTTATCTGGAAGGACAGGTTACATTTTGAAATTTTCCAGTCTGAATAAAAACTTAACGCTCGTCATTCTGTCGTTTTGTGTGTGGTCAGAAAGAGGAGGGGATATCAGCATCACGTAGCAGTGGACGGCACGTCAGTGTCCACATTTGCCGAAAATATCCTTGTTAGAAATTCTAGAACGATGCTGTGATAACCACAGAATATTCCGGCTGAAATTTCAACGCGCTTTATGACGGTTATCTAATTAACACTGTCTATTGTTACCAGGAGAGATATGGTGGCTCCTATCCTAAACGGGTGACTTGTGGAGAGGATCGAAGAACAAATATGTACATTGCAAACCCAGCGGGCTTACTGTTTCCATACGGTTTTGTAAACTCCCCCACCCCCAGAATAGAAGCAAGTGTATACACAAATGAAACCCCTACTTCCCCGTGAATAATGTGTACACTCATAAATAAGTTGTCCAGATTGTTTTATTAACCCAATATGCTAGCAGCAATCTCATCTTCACGCATCAGTAACACTGAATCCATTAGGAAGACTGATGCTGGGCAAACATACACTTAACTGTGTGGAATTAGCGTTTTCGTTGTCATTTGTTGTACATCATACTTTAAATGTGATTGAATGAAAGTTCCCTTTAAAAGGGAGACCATTCTTTTGGGTTTCACCGTGCAATGCAAAGTAAGTGGTAACTGTAAGTACCCTCACTTTAATGTTAACATATCTCCATATCATTCACACATTGCACAAGTAAACGTGTCTTGTGTAATGGTCAAAACAACACGAATTTATTTCGTCAAACAGCAGTAACCAATTGGTTACTGTAATGCAAGCCGACGGGGTTTCTGCGAGGTAGGGCTTACGTTTTCTAAGTATTGCAGAGATTAACTTGAAGACTCAAAGGGTTAAATACAATTTTAATGTCATTACCATGTGCACTTTGGTTTGTGTTTCAGCACTACATTCATAATGTTCAAATCACTGCGCTGCTCATATTTAATCAATCATTAAAATGGCGTTGAACACACTGGAATACTTGATTGAATTTCCAAGGCTTGACTTTCGACGTTATATATTCATTCTACACAAGTCGCACTAACATAAGCAAGAAAAAGGCACAGGTATATAGTGAATGGCTTACTGATGGCAGGTATGTGTTAGCCGGTAGGCCTTGCAGATTTTTTACAAAGAATTTACAAACGGGTACAAAATATTTTGGTGTACCGAAACCGTATCGTTTTTTGTTAAAACACCTCAAGCAGACAATTTATCCTTCGTAAGACCTGAAGACCTCAAAGTCGAGTGTAGCAAGGTTACAGTTTACTGATACGTGTCGCTGCTAAGTTTAACGGTTTGCTAAGCCAGTCAAGAAATTCCAAGACGTTCACTCAGCCGGATAATTTGTCGCTTTCACAAAATCCTGCAAATTGACGCCAACTTTGGCCACGTAAACCCAGTACATACACTCACCTTATGTTTCCTTAACATACAATTGAATATTCTTCTCGTATCTAAATATAAGTCTCCCAACGGTTTCTTTTCTTCTAAGGAACTTTAAATGTAATTTTGTTTTCCTCAGACTGCGCGGACTAAGATAAATGACCTAGAATACTCTCGGATTTGAAAGGCCGCGAATTTAAAATTCTAACTTGTAAATAAATTGTGCGTAAGTTTATTCGTTAAGTTCGAAGTTGAGATAAATGAAAAATAGACGAATTTCTGAATACATAGTAACAAACACCAACGCCAGTTGTGTAACGAATGCACTATGAAACAATATTTATAAAACTTGAATTAACTCCCCAGTGACTTACAAAACTCAGAATTCCCAAAGCAACAGTTTTAGAATAAACAACAGAAATACATGTTTCAGGAGTCCTTCATAATGGACATCTTTCAAAACATTTCTATTATATTTTATTTGATTGCCATTTATTGACGGTGCTTTCAACCTCGAAAGTCACACAGAACCATAATCTTGTAAATAAACCAACTTGGTGCAAAATGTTTTGTTAGTATATTTATATTTTTCAATCTCTACAAGTTTTGGGCGACTATGGGCCCATAATCCGGAGAAACAAGTGTGGTTATGCGACAGTTGGTACTTGTTATTCTGTGTAGAAAACTGTCTGGCATGCAGGGTGGATTCCACACAGAATAACAAGTACCAAGTGTCGCATAAACACAGTTGTTTCTCCTGATGATGGGCCCATATTCGCCCGAAAGATGTAGAGATTGAAAAATATAGATATACTAAGAAAAAACTGTTCACTAAGTTGGTTCATTTACAAGATTATACAGAGATGCACGGTCAACAAAACATAAAATCCATAAGAACCAATTTATGTGGTGGTTAAGTAATAACTAATTTGAAAGGGTATTTAAAAATAAGATATTGTCACGACATCTGGAGTGACTGACGAATACCAAAAACATCCTCAACCTAGAGAGCCTTCAGGCGACATTTGAGCCCCATAACTCTCGAACAAGAAACAAACGTGTTGCAAATCCAACTGCGACATTCGGTCAGTTTCGATGTCAGCATTAATCATGGCTTGTCAAATACCCAGCAGAGAGACAATGAATAAACTAGCCCAGACACTGTCTCATTGTATAGCAATGGAGAGTGTAGTAACCGCCACATGGAGGGTCCATAATTCCTTCATTAGTGGCACAGTCAATCGCGTTTCTCTGGACACACAGTAGTCTCATTTTCGCAAACAGCTGACAGTGTTTATTCTTGTCACGTTAGGCAGACATGATTTTGATTAATTATTATGTCACACTTGTTACTACAACCAAGCTAGTGAACTGCAACTGACATTCTAAGCTCTTCACTGGATCTGAGGGCATCAGTTCACGAGCGAAAGCAATGTTCGGCACAGGCTTGGCCAGTGACCAGTCGCCCAATCATTTATACAGAGAGAACAAAAGCCACATCTCAAAGTTACTGTGTACTGTAAAGTGCATCCGTCACATGTCTACCAAACTACAGGGCACCACATCCAAGAACGGTAGAAATTGCGTTCTGGGCAGTAGCAAATGCGATGAGAATAAATCCAGGTAAAATTAAAGGTGTAAGCTTCACGAGAGAACGGTACAGAATTCGCTAAATTATTTTTTGGGGGACCAAAGAATTTCGGAAGGGAGCAGTTGCAGATATTTAGAAATAATAATGAGCAGTGACTTAAGCTGGGCTGATAAAGTAAATTGAACAGTACAAAAAACTTGGAAGGCACTTCATTTCAAAATAAGTATTCTTCAAAAGGGAAACGGTAATATGAAAATTTATCCTACACCTCACTAGTGCGTCCGATTCGTGAATATGGGGCTGCATACTGGGATCCATAGAGAAAAGGTCAGATAAACGAGTTAGAACGTGTGCAAAGAAAGCGGCTAAATTTACAAATCATTCCAGCGATTCGGTCTGGGAAACCTTGGCGCAGCGTTGCAAGACAGCACGCATTTTCGCCCTTTTCAAAGCGTGTTCAGGAGAATGGGTATGTAAAGCTATAGGGAACAGGTCACAAGGATCATGCTACCTGAGCAGGGATGATCATGATCGGAAAACTAGTGCCAGGAAACAAAGAATACTTATCGGGAAAATTCCTTTGTAGAAACGAACATCCTACACTGGAACCAACTACCTCCAGAAGCGCTAGCAAATTTCCCCTGTAGATCATATATTTTTAAAAATAGGGTTAGTAAAGTAATTGTAAGTGAGGTGAAGTGAAGTGAAGTGAAGTGAAGTGTAGTGAAGTGAAGTGAAGTGGATTTGAAGCGTGATCATAAAACGTCTATAAGTGGAGGGAAGTGAAAAATGGGGAGTGGTGAGAAGTGAAGTGAAGAGAAGTGAAGATCTTCGGTGGAATGTGTGTATTATCATGGCCTTACGTAGTATGTATGTGGGTTACTGTTGTTGTCGCATTGTCTCATTGCTATTTGCTTTATGTGTTCTGCTCTTCATTATGTTCTAATTAACTGTTGTATGTTTCTTAATTTATTTTTTGTCTTGTCTTGTATATTATGCTTTCTATTTTGTGTGTTCTGTGTTTTTGTATTGTTTTGTGTATCGTTTCTCCCCAAAGAGGCCGGAACACGGCGTTGACCACCCACCTCCATCTAGCGCCGAGGTTAAAGAAGGAGTAGAGATACACCTCTACTCTTAGCCTGTTCTAGGGTGAACTTTAACTCATTAATCTAGGAAGAGTGTAATACCCGTTGTGTGTGAAACTTGGAAAATTGTATGTAGTCAAACACAACTGTGTCACATGAGGTGTATTTAATGACTATATAATGGACAACTACATGTTTCGGCCTGTACTGGCCATCTTCAGGTTGTCT
>Ga0123352_10007459_pt1 | contig 16883 bp, 18 predicted proteins | sample TergutLab28metaG_FD_89700 | JGI IMG/M metagenome (GOLD analysis project Ga0123352, IMG submission 89700) | Labiotermes labralis P1 segment gut microbial communities from Petit-Saut dam, French Guiana - Lab288 P1 | ecosystem: Host-associated > Arthropoda: Insects > Digestive system > Gut ... | reverse complement strand
TCATTTAAGCGCAATAATTTTTTTTCTAACGGCTTGCTTCTTTGCAGTTGTATAGGCGATTTTAGACCTTTATTTTTGTCTTTGTTGTACCTGTTTCGCCTCTGCTCATAAACACGATTAAGCAGATTGTAAATGTTATCTACTTTTTGCTTGTCGGCTGTATTCTCTTGTGGTTTTTTCTTTTGGACTTTCTTTTGTTCTGACGAATGGTGTTTGAAGTATTGAACAAAATTAGCATACAAGCTACTTTTGGGGCTTATTATTGAACTTAAAACATCTTTATCGCATAATGCCTCAAAATCGACAAAATAATACCTTACACGCCCTTTTGTTGTCCTGTTTTCTTTCACCGCTATATTTATTATTCCAAGTTCTGAAAAAGAAGAAATAATTTTGTCTTGCCTCGTCCGTTTTATCCGTATTTCATTTTCAATTCTATCCTGCGAATAATAAAACTCATCATATCCGAAGTGTATTGATTTAACCACAAGCCAATCAAAAAAGATAACTTCATCGGGATTGAGCAGGTAAGACTGAAATCTGATAATATTTACCGATAGCGGAATTTCTGGATTATCTATTTTTTTCATACATTTGCAGTATTATTATATTGTTTCAACCCCGTGCGAGTTTACCACACTCGGCGGGGGGTTTTAAATTGATAATAGGGTTTATTCTTCTTTTTCCGCCTCGACTTCCGGCTCGACATCTGTTTTGATATTATATACCTTTCTAACAAATTCATTGAGCGACTTTAAGCCGTCAATCCGATATGTTTCCCCTTTGTATATAACAACGCCGTAAAAATTACTTTCAGGCTCAAATAATTCAATAACCGAAACACCCAAAGCATCCGCTATCTTTTTTAATGTTTCGATAGTGGGGTTGCCGTTGATTGTTTTTGTCAAATTAACCCTTGCAATCCCCAACCGGTCAGCAAGTTCTTCCATTAACAGCCCTTTTGTTTTACAAATTTCTTTTACTCTTAATTTCATAATAGATATATTTTAATATTCACGGCAAAAGTAGTAAAAATATTTTAATATATCATTGTTCGGTAAAAAACATATCGAATTATATTTTTTTAACATAGAATACTTGCAGGACAATACATTATAGTATATCTTTGCGCCATAAAAGATATGATAAAATACAACAAACTAAAAAACTTACAACAATGAAAACGAATAGAGCAAAACAAAGACTTTTAGACATTCAGAATAAAATTAACGCAATGAATGAAATTAAGCCACGCAGAGAGATTAAAAGTTGGATGCCGACAGCAAGCGAAATGAGCGGTTTAATAGACTTCTATCACAGCGAAAACAGAGCCGTATATTCGGGCGATTAATCAAAAAAACATAACAACCCAATAAAACAAAGAAAAATGAAAAGAGAAAATTTAAGAAACATAATGCAAGATGCGCATCGCTTCATCAAGATTACAGGCATTAATTTGTCAGAGGCTTTAAAAAAGGCTTGGTCGATTTTCAAGTTGAAAATGCAAATGACAAAGGGTATCGTAAAATTCTACTTTCAAAAAGTAGATGGCACAATTAGAGAAGCATACGGCACTTTAAAAGAGAATTTGATACCGACTACCAACGGAAACGACAAAAGGGCTAAAAACAACACTACACAAGTGTATTTTGACACTGAAAAAAGTGAGTGGCGGTGTTTCAAAAAATTGAATTTAGTAAACTGTTAAATTGTAGAAACGAATTAAACAAAAGTTGATATGACAAAACTATACACACAACCAGAAGCCGCTGTAATGCTTGGATTTAGTCATTACAGGTCGTTGAACAAGCTAATTTCAGACGGAAAATTAGAGTGTTTAAAACGAGGCGGTCGGAATGGCAGAAAGTTGTTTACAGATGCACATCTTGAACGCTATATCAATTCATTAAAAATATAACGGCGGTGTAAAAAACTGTCGGTATGTGTAAGCGCGCCCCGAAAGCGTTCGGGGCTTTACAAAAAACTAATTAAAAATCAAAATATGAAACCAAAAACAAATAGCAAAAAATACAACTTTGATGCAATGCCCGAAAATTTGCAACTTGCGCAAACAAATAACAATTTACTTCCTGCGAAAACAGAACAGAGCGGTGGCGAAAAAAATGCCTCTTCTATTCACGGCAATTCACAAACAACTAACGAAGAAAACTGTGCGAAACAAAATGTTGATAAAACTGAAAACAGCCTTGCGGTTGCAAGAGATGCCAACGACAGCGAAATCCACATTAAACCGAACGACCAAGCGAGTGAAAACACAGGAAGCATTGATGGAAACAACAATAACTGCGTTACACGCTCTCACAACGACCAAAAATCCGAAAACATTGAAAACGGCACACTTATTGGCACAAACTTTCACGGAAGCAACAACGACTTGGAAAACAACACACAAAACAATCACGTTACTACCAACAACGGAATTACAGGAATTTCGGGAACAGTTGAAAATCCTACTTTTCACAACGTAAATCAAACCAACGAACACAGTAAAAATATTTACGCTCAAACCGTTACGATTAATGAATTTCCGAAAGAACTTGAAGCGTTGTTGGTAAAATTATTATTGAAATTAGAAATATAAAAACAAAAAGATATGAATACAGAAAACAACTTGACGGCTCAAAATAGAGCCAATGAAACGGCGGTAATCCGCCACACGGACAAAATGAGTTTGGAGCAATTAAACGAGTACCTTGTAGAAAAAACGGCTGAAATTTCTGAACGTACAAGAAAAAGCCGATTGGAGTACAAAACAAAGGGATTACCACGCACGAGCGATATTGTACCACCTTATTGTTATGCTGATTTTTCACTTAAACAAAACGTAGATAGCATTCTAGCGAGTTTGAACAACACCTTGCAAGCTGGTTTGTTTGCAGAGTTTGAGAGTATAAAAACATTCAATGAGCTTTGTAGTTTGAGTAAAATTGTGAAAAGTGAAAAACAGCTGATATTTGACTTCTTGATTGAAAACAATTTGACAGCAGAATTTAATTTATTTGTAGATAGTCAAAAAGAAATGACTTTTACTGCGATTACATAATTTTATTTGTATCTTTGCACTCTGAATAATGCCGGTAAGGTATTGTTTTAAAATGGTAAAAAACGCTCTGAATTTAGCGAAATTCGGGGTGTTTTTATTTTATGTGGTGCAAATGTGGTGCAGACTGCAAAAACAAAAACACTAACAACCTCATTATTTGATTGTTAGCGTTTCGCTTTGTACTCGAAGTGGGACTCGAACCCACACGACCGTAATGGTCACAGGATTTTAAGTCCGGCGTGTCTACCAATTCCACCATTCGAGCAATCCTGAGAGCGAAAGACGGGACTCGAACCCGCGACCCTAACCTTGGCAAGGTTATGCTCTACCAACTGAGCTACTTTCGCGTATCGCTTTTGATAAGCGGGTGCAAAGATAATTATTTTTTTTCTACTGCAAAATTTCCGCAACAAAAATCGCGAAAATTTATTTCAAATGTTAAACATCTTGCTTTTAAGTCAAAAAATAATTACTTTTGCGGATTAGTTCAAACAAGGTCTGATGAAAATCATTGCGATAGGGCAAAATTATGTTGAGCATAACAAGGAGTTGAATAACGAAAATCCAACTGAACCGGTAGTTTTTATGAAACCCGATTCGGCTTTGCTTCGCAATAATAAGCCGTTTTTTATTCCCGATTTCACACAAGAAGTGCATTACGAAACGGAATTGATTGTGAAAATAAATCGGTTGGGAAAACATATTTCACCGCGTTTTGCACATCGTTATTATTCGGAAATCGGACTTGGCATTGATTTTACGGCGCGCGATGTACAGCGAAAATTGCGCTCGGAAGGAAAGCCTTGGGAATTGTGCAAAGCATTTGATAGTTCTGCCGTTGTCGGAAATTTTATTCCGATTGAACGGTTTGAAAACGTTCAAAACATTCCGTTTCATTTGGATATAAACGGAAAAACGGTGCAAAAAGGAAATTCAGCCGATATGATTTTTTCTATCGATGAACTAATTGCGTATGTAAGTCAATTTTTTACCTTGAAAATCGGCGACCTGATATTTACCGGAACGCCCGCAGGAGTTGGCACGGTGAATATCAACGACAGATTGGAAGGTTATATTTTTGACGAAAAAATGTTTGATTTTAAAGTAAAATAGACTATTGGACTTTCAGACTAATAGACTTTTAGACAAATAAACTTGTCTTATCTCTATTGTCTATCAGTCTAAAATCTCAACATATGAAAAAACTTTATTTAATCATTTGTATTTTTATCGGAATTGTAAGCAATTTTACAGTTCAAGCTTCGACCATTCATACTTTTCCCGAAAGTTCGATATTGTCGCAAGGAAATTTTATAAAAGTGAGAATAACCGAAAGCGGTGTTTATAAACTGACCCACGACTATTTGCGAAGCAGAGGTCTTGACCCGACAAATGTCAGAATGTTTGGCTACGGCGGAGCTAAATTAAACGAAGATTTCTCAAGACCAAAACACAAAGACTTACCGGAAATCGCTGTTTACGACACAGGTGAAGCCATTTTATTTTTCGCACAAGGCGTAACAAAATGGACTTTCAATCCTGCAAGCAGTATGTTTCTCCACACAATAAATCCTTATTCGATTTACGGACATTATTTTATAACATCCGACAATATCGGCGAAAGAAAGCGCATTCAAACAAGAGCGGAACTAGCCACCGGCTCGGGAATAGTTCGCAATGTAACCGAATTTACCGATTATCAAGTTCACGAGCAAGAATTGCACAGCATAACACGAATGGGCAGGCATTTTTTCGGCGAAAGGCTTTTGCCCGGAACTTCACTTCAAATTCCGTTTGTATTTCCAAATATGATTACCTCTGCACCGGTAAGAACGCAAATGCGAGTTGTCAATATTTCGACACGAACACTCAACGCAAGCGGACAGGAAACAAGCAATCATCGTTCAACTTTTTCGTTGAGTTTGAATGGCGGTGCTTCCCAAATAACAACGGTTAACGGAAATGTTCTCGCAAGATACGAGCAAGGTGTTTTAGCTTCAAATATTCGGAGTTTTTCCGCAAATTCAAGCAATCTCAACTTCAATCTAAGTTTTGCCAATGCCACGCAAGCAACAGCGAGAGGATATTTGGATTTTTTGACGGTAAACGTACAACGGCAACTTATAATGGAAGGTACAGTGATGCCTTTTCATAACAGGTTGAACATTGCAAATAACTCGTTCAATCGTTATTTTTTGACAACCGGCAATGAGAATATTCAAATTTGGGATGTCAGCAATCAGCTTAATGTACAGCGAATGCACACCACGCGAGAAGGTCAAAACCTTGTTTTTGTAGATTCAGCTTCGGAAGCAAAATCTTATATAGCAATCGACCCGACTAATTTGGCAAATATTCCATCGGCAGTTTTATTGGATAAAGTTCCCAATCAAAACATTCATGGAATGGAACAGATTGATTATCTAATTATTACACATCCGTTGTTTTTAGAGCCTGCGCAAAGATTGGCAGAAGCGCATCGCGAAATCAACAATTTGCGGGTTGGCGTTGTAACCACCAAGCAAGTTTACAACGAATTTTCATCGGGAACGCGCGATGCTTCCGCGTATCGCTGGGCTGCAAAAATGTTTTACGACAGAGCAACAGGCGAACACGACAGAATAAGATATTTGCTGTTATTTGGTAAAGGCTCGTTTGATAATCGCGGACTTTTCGCTGATACGGGCGATAGATTTGTTCTCACATTTCAAGCTGAAAACTCGTTGAGTAGTACATTATCATATGTTACAGACGATTATTTCGGTTTTTTGGATAATTGGGAAGGTGTAAGACGCGGAACTACCGACCGAATCGACATCGGTATCGGGCGTTTTCCGGTACGAACATTGGAAGAGGCTCATAATGTCGTTGATAAAACCATTCGTTACATGCGGAATGAGGATAAAGGCGCGTGGAAAAATCAACTTCTTTTTGTAGGTGATAGAGGCGACGACAATGTTCACATGCGTCAAGCCAATAGTTTGGCAGACAGAATAACAAGAGCGCATCCTCATTATACTGCACATAAAATTATGCTGGAAGCATTTCAACGAGATGCGACCAACAATACTCACCCCGAAGCAAAAAGACATTTTTTGGAACTGCTTAATTCCGGATTATTTTTCGTTAATTACATGGGACACGGCGGACCGATGAATTGGAGCAGCCTTTTAAATAGGACTGATGTCATCGCAATGAACAACGAACAGCTTCCTTTAATCACTGCGGGAACTTGCAATTTTTCCCAGTTCGACAGAGAGTTTGTTTCGAGTGCAGAGCTGTTGCTAACAAATCCGAACGGCGGTGCTATCGGCGTTCTTTCCTCCGCACGAACTGCTTTCAGCAATTTCAACGAAACCTTTATGAGGAATTTCAGCGATTCCTTGTTCGCACTGTCCAATAGAGATAGAGAGCGTCAATCTATCGGAACAGCCTTAATGAATGCCAAAAACGCGACATTCGGCAATCAGAATTTAGGAGTTAATACATTGACATTCGTTTACTTCGGCTGTCCGGCGGTGCGGTTAAATTTTCCGAATCAATTTAATGTATTGGCTACCGAAATAAACGGAAATCCGATTGCCGGAAATGATACATTAAGAGCCTTATCAGTTGCTACGGTCAGAGGAATTATTGCAGATAGAAATGGAAATCGGGTGTACGATTTCAATGGAAATGTGCATCTGACTGTTCAAGATAAAGAACAAATCATTACCACATTAGCAGCACGAAATCCATTTCAATACACCGACCGTCCCAATGTTGTATTTAGAGGAAGTACGGTTGTTCGTGAAGGCGAATTTGAAATTACATTCATGGTGCCAAGAAATATCAGACTCAATTACGGAAGCGGGCGATTTAGTTTCTACGCTTGGAACGAAACTTACGAAGCGCAAGGTTCAACAACCAATTTCATCATTGGAGGCATGAACGATGAATTTGTAGATGAATTTGATGGTCCTGAGGTTACTATTTATTTGAATGATGAAAGTTTTGTTTCGGGCGGACGAGTGAACGCAACACCGATTTTTCACGCTCATTTATTCGATATTAACGGCATAAACACCTCGAGCATAACACCCGGACACGACATTATGCTTTCTATCAACAACGAAACTTGGTTTAATTTGAACAATTATTTTGTTGGAAATTTTCAAAAAGGAAATATCGCATTTCAACTGCCCGAAATGAGCATAGGAAAACACACATTGATGTTCCGCGTATGGGATTTACTGGGCAATTCGACAACAAAGCATTTAGATTTTGAAGTGGTAGAACAGACAACACAAGTGTTCTCCGTCAGTATTTTCCCAAATCCTGCATCAACCGTAGCCAACATTCAAATTAATTTGCAAGAAGGTGAAATAGAGCAAGTAACGGTAGAAATTTTTGACTTGCAAGGAAGGAGAGTTTGGACGAAAAATCAACGAACGGCAGATACTGTTTCGTGGAATTTGACAGGACAAAACGGAGCAAATATTGCTTCGGGTGTGTACATATACCGAGTTGTTGTTCAAACAAATACCGGAGAAGTTTTATCGCAATCGAATAAAATTTTTGTAAGAAAACAATAAAATAAAAAAAAAACAGTTTATAATAGGTGTTGAACCCCTAAATCCCCAATCCCTTTCCCCTTCGGGACTTTCCCCACAAGGGAAAGAAAAAAGGAAAATAGTTTTTGGGGACTTTTGGTAGATACAAAAAATAAATAGACTGCAAAAAATAAGAATTTAAAAAAATAAAAAACCTCAGAAAATTTGTAAGCCCCTTTAGGGGTTTGGGGTACTTAAAATAAAACGAATTAACAAATAAAACAAATAAAAATAATATTTACAAATGAAAAAAGTAGTTTTAATTTTCTTTGCTCTTGCTGTTACAGTATCAGCAACTCGTGCTCAGGTTGGAGGCGATGGTACTTTAACAGATGCTTTAAATCCAATTTCCACAGGTATTCCTTCTTTAACCATTGCTCCTGATGCTCGTGCGGGCGGTATGGGTGATGTTGGTGTAGCAACTAGACCTGATGTTTTTTCTCAACATTGGAATCCTGCGAAATATGCTTTTATCGAAAGCCCTGCGGGATTTGCGTTTTCTTATACGCCGTGGTTGAGCCAATTAGTGGATGATATCAATTTATTTTACGCAGCCGGATTTTGGAGACCTGATGATTTGCAGGCATTCAGCATGTCTATCCGATATTTTTCGTTGGGTAGAGTTGTATTGAGACAACACGCAGACGACCATTCGAATCTTGTAGCGAATCCAAATGAGTTTGCTATTGACTTTGCCTATTCACGTAAATTGTCCGAAAGATTCTCGGCATCGGTTGCCTTTCGTTACATTCGTGGCGATTTGAATGTTCCGATGTTGCCGGGACAAGAAGGTATAGAAATGAATCCTGCGCACGCTGTTGCTGCGGATATTTCTGCTTTTTACACCACACCGATAACAATGGCTGCGGGCGATGCCAATTTGGCTTTTGGCGCGAACATTTCTAACATTGGTAATAAAGTTACTTTCGATGAATCCACATTTAATTTTCTGCCGACCAATCTTCGTCTCGGAACATCGTTTGACATGCCGATAGACGCTTTCAACAGCATTTCGTTCAATGCGGATGCCAATAAATTGTTGGTTATATCCAGAAACGGGAGATTTGCAGGTAGTGAGTTTAATGACGTGACTGTGTTGCAAAGCATATTCAATTCTTTCACCGATGATGCTACTTTCAGACAACAAATGCAGAGAATTATGTGGTCGGTAGGTGTGGAATATTCGTACAATAACCAATTTTTCGTACGCGCCGGTTATTTCCACGAGCATTTTAATCAAGGCGGTCGTCAATATTTTACGGCAGGTGCAGGCTTCAGACTCAATGTGTTTCAATTGGATGCCGGTTACATTATCTCGAGAACAGCAGCCAATCCGCTTAACAACACCTTGCGTTTCTCGCTTTCATTCGACATAGATGGTTTGAGAGATTTGATGAACTAATTTTTTAGAGTGTAGAGTGTAGTTTTTAAAAGCACGTCATACCGAACTAAATAGATGAGATTGCGGGTTAAGCCCGCAATGACCAAAAGAAACTGCACTCTACACTCTGTACTTTGCACTCTAATTATGCGTATTGGATTTGGTTATGACGTTCACGCTTTTGCGCCGAACAGAGAATTATGGCTCGGAGGCATTCGCATCGAGCATTCGGTTGGATTGCTCGGACATTCGGATGCCGATGTTTTGATACACGCTTTGTGCGATGCTTTGCTCGGAGCGGCAAATTTGCGCGATATTGGTTATCATTTTCCCGATACTGACGGCAAATTCAAAAATATCGACAGTAAAATTCTGTTGATGGAAACAGTGCTTTTGCTTCGCGAAAAAGGCTACGAATTGGGCAACGCCGATTGCACCATTTGTACCGAACAACCCAAAATAAATCCGCACATCGAAGCTATGCAAAATTGCTTGGCAGAAATAATGAACGTGGATAAAAACGACATTTCAATCAAAGCAACCACAAACGAAAAAATGGGGTTTGTCGGCAGACAAGAAGGAATTGCCGCGTATGTTGTTGTGCTGATAAAATAGTTTTAACTGTGATTTTGAATGATTTCTATGATTTATGTGATTATTTTGATTTCACACAAATCATACAAATCATTCAAAATCACAGTTCAGACAACTGACAACTTAAAAAAATGGCTCGAAAAAATAAACCGCTTCCGATTTTTGAAAATGTAACCATCACCGATTTGGCTGCCGAAGGAAAGGCGATTGCCAAAGTGAATGATACAGTGATATTTATTCCTTTTGTTGTGCCGGGTGATGTAGTGGATTTGCAAATCACGAAAAAGAAACGAAACTACAAAGAAGCTCGTGTGCTGAAATTTCACGAGTATTCAAAAAATCGGCAAAAGGCTGTTTGTCAACATTTTGGTGTTTGCGGTGGATGTAAATGGCAGATTTTGCCGTACAGCGAGCAATTGAGATACAAACAACAACAAATTGCGGATAATCTTACGCGCATCGGCAAAATTGAACTACCCGAAATCAGTCCGATTTTGCCTTCGGCGAAAACGGAATTTTATCGGAATAAACTCGAATTTACTTTTTCAAACAAGCGTTGGCGCACGTTCGAGGAAATGAATTCGGAAAAAGAATTTGACACAATGAATGCCGTCGGTTTTCATATTCCGGGAATGTTCGACAAAGTGCTGGATATTGAAAAATGTTGGTTGCAAGACGATATTTCAAACCAAATTCGCAACGAAATTCGGCGTTACGCACTCGAACACGATTTGACTTTCTTTGATTTGCGCAAGCAAGAAGGATTTTTGCGCACGATGATTATCCGCACAAGTTCAACAGGCGAATTGATGTTAATCGTTGTGTTTTTTTACGAGGACAAAAAGCTTCGCGAAGCACTTTTAAGCCATATTTCCGAAAAATCCCCGCAAATCACTTCGCTTTTGTACGTTATCAATTCCAAAGCGAACGATACGATTACCGACCAAAAAATTTGCCTTTTCAGAGGAAATGAACATATTTTCGAGGAAATGGAAGGTTTGCGTTTTAAAATCGGAGCAAAATCATTCTATCAAACCAATTCGGAGCAGGCTTACGAATTGTATAAAATTACGCGCGAATTTGCAGGTCTTACAGGAAATGAGCTGGTTTACGACCTTTACACAGGAACAGGAACGATTGCTAACTTCGTAGCGCGAAACTCAAAGCAAGTTATTGGAATTGAGTATGTTCCCGAAGCGATTGAGGATGCAAAAATCAATTCGGCGAACAACAGAATTGAAAATACTTTGTTTTACGCAGGTGATATGAAAAACGTGCTGAGTGCCGAATTTATCGCGCAACACGGCAAACCGGATGTTATCATCACCGACCCACCGCGCGCAGGAATGCACGACAAAGTGATTGATGCCATTCTCCTCGCCGCGCCGAAACGAATTGTGTATGTTAGTTGCAATCCTGCAACGCAAGCACGCGATTTGAGTTTGCTCGACACAGCATACAAAGTAACTGCTGTTCAGCCTGTTGATATGTTTCCGCATACGCATCACGTTGAAAATGTAGTGCTTTTAGAGTGTAGAGTGTAAAGTGTAGAGTGCAGATAAAAAAATGAAAAATAAAATATTAAAATACGGAGATATAAAATGTAAAGACATAGAAAATAGTTTGCAAAAAACTACACTCTACACTCTATACTCTGCACTCTAATTATGATTGTTTTTCCAAACGCAAAAATAAACATCGGACTGAATGTTGTTGAAAAACGTTCAGACGGTTATCACAATATCGAAACCGTTTTTTATCCGATTGGTTTACGCGATATTTTGAGCGTAGAACGTTCGGAAACTTGTTCGGATTACAGTTTTTCGACAAGCGGAATTGCGATAAACGGCGAGCCTGACGATAATTTGATAATAAAAGCGTATCGACTGCTTCAAAGCGAGTATGAAATTCCACCGATTGATATTTCGCTGATAAAACAGATTCCGTTCGGTGCAGGTTTGGGCGGCGGTTCTGCCGATGCGGCTTTTATGTTAAAGGCTTTGAATGAATTGTTTGAGTTGAAAATTTCAACAAAAAAACTCGAAAAATTTGCATCCGAATTAGGCGCAGATTGTCCGGTTTTTATCCGCAACAGAGTTGTTTTTGCTTCGGGCATCGGCAACGAATTTACGCCTATAAAATTGTCGCTGAAAAATTATTTTTTACTCTTGATAAAGCCTGATATTCACGTTTCTACGCCCGAAGCATATTCGTTGGTTATTCCCGAAAAACCGCAACATTCGCTTTTGGAATTGATAAAAAATCCGATAAACGAATGGAAAAACAACATAAAAAATGATTTTGAAAAATCGGTTTTTGCCCGCTATCCCGAAATCGCCAAAATAAAAGAAAATATGTACAATTTGGGTGCAATTTACGCTTCAATGTCCGGCTCTGGCTCAGCTGTTTACGGAATTTTTGAAACTCCGCCGGATGAAAAATGTGTGCAGATTTTCAAAAATTATTTTGTTTCCGGTGGATATTTGTAAGGGCGAATGCAATTCGCCCCTACCCTTTTTTCGTCAATTTGATAATTTTTCCTTTCCACGCAGGAATATTTATTTTGAATACTTCGGCGGACGAAAGCGTTGTCGGCAGGATTTGTTCCGTTTCGTCAAGCAGATTTACACAAGTGTAAACTTCACCCTCTTTTAAGTCCAAATACTGAAAGGCTTCCGCAGGAATTCGTATTTCGGTGTTTAAATTTTTATCGTAAAAATTGAGCGCAATCAGCAAAATTTCGTTTTCGTATTTTCGGAAATAAGCAAACTGTTCGTGCGAATTGAATTTCGGATTATTGTAATTGGCAAATTCTAAATCGTACATTACACCGTCTGTAATGGCTTTTTCGTTCATTGCAACGTTCAACAGCTTTTTGTAAAATTCGCGCAATTCTTTTTGTTCTTTGGAAAGGTTTTTTCCGTCGAATTTTCCGTTGTTTGCCCAATCCTGAATGGATTTTACGCTCCAATAATCGAAAATCGTTGTCCGACCATCCAGTCCGCTGAAACCTTCGCTGTCCATTCCGCGCTCGCCGAGTTCCTGCCCGAAATAAATCATCACAGGCGATTTGGTAAGCGTTGCCGACACAATCATCGCCGGTTGTGCGTACATACCATCGCCACAGAAAAATCCCGAACCGATGCGTTGTTCATCGTGATTTTCGAGGAAATTCAGCATTTTATCCTCAATTCCGCTGAGCTGTTGCCACGCCGAAGTGATGTTGCGCGCGGGATGACTTTTGCTCGTAATATTGCGTAGCGTATCGTACAAGCCAACTTTATCGTACAGATAATCAAATCTGCCGTTGGCGATATAATTGTGATATTCGGCAGGATTGTAAATTTCGGCGATAAAAATAATTTCGGGAAATTGCTTTTTCACGCGCGAAATTGCCCAATGCCAAAACTCAACAGGCGTCATTTCTGCCATATCACAACGAAAACCATCCACATTTTTCCCTGCCCAAAAAAGCAAAATATCCAACATTTTGTGCCAAGTATCGGGAATTGGCTTGAATTGCTTTTGATGTCCTTCCGCATAATTTACGCCGTAATTCAACTTTACGGTTTCGTACCAATCGTTGTGCGAAGGCGAAGCGTGAAAAACATCGTTTCCGGTTGCTTTTGCGGGAAATTCGCTGTAATCGCCTGCATCAAATTGCGGTGCAAACGGCTGATTTGGAATGTAATAAAAATTATTCAACGGCGAGAAAGCCCACGCCGAATTATCGTTTTCGCCCAAATCGGCAATGCCTTTCGGTTTTGCATCCGAGTGATATTCGCGCGCGACGTGATTTGGCACAAAATCGATAATCACTTTCATTTCGGCTGAATGCGTGCGTTTTACGAGTTTTTCAAACTCTTTCATTCGATTTTTCACGTCATCCGCCAAATCGGGCGAAACGTCGTAATAATCTTTTATGGCGTACGGCGATCCTGCTTCGCCTTTTACAACGTGTGGATTATCTTTCCGAATGCCGTATGCCGAATAGTCGGTTTTTGTGGCGTGTTCGATAATTCCTGTGTACCAAACGTGCGTAACTCCGAGCGATTTTATTTCTTTTAACGCTCTGGTTGTGAAATTGTTGAATTTTCCACAACCGTTTTCGTCGATGCTTCCCGATGGTTTGTTGTTTGTATTATAATTTCCAAACAAGCGCGGAAGGACTTGATATATTATGAATTTGGACATATATATTATGAGAAAATATTGTGTACAAATATAACAATTTTTATTTACAACGCAAAGGATTTTTCTTTTTGATGCAAAAAAAAATCGGCGAAAGATTGAACTTTCGCCGAATGACTTTGAAACACAATTAATGTATTTTGTGATAACTTTAGAAATTACCGACACCTATTATATCGATTGCCATTAAACACAGCAGAATTTAGAACACCATTGTGAATATTCGCACTTAGCCTCCAAACACCTCCATTGTTATTTACAGTCAAAATAATTTCGTTGTTGTTTCGTATAGTATAAGTTCCTGTATGAACACGTCGTCCATCTTGCCAGATTTCGAACGTAGCATTTGAGAATAAAACTATTCGTTCGTTATTCCAACAAACAGTTTGGGTACTGCGAAAGGTAACATTTCTAGCATACGCATCAACGCTTAAACCAATTAAAATTACTGATAATAAAATTAACTTTTTCATTTTTTATTTGTGGTTTTACGTCTGCTCTTTTTTTGTTTTTCAAGCAGACAAATTATTAAATTAAATTTTCTTGCTCATTTATTTTCGATAGCTTCGCAAGTTTATCCTATCTTGTTGTACCAAATCAAGGAAATTCCTTTATACACACATAAAAAAAGCGCGGTACTTTTTTAGTATCCCGCTTACCGAAGTATTTACCGTAACTTTTGAGAACAGAATAAGTAAAAAGTCCACGCAGGGTTGCGTGAACATTTCAACTTAAACTTTCTCTCACTTCTAATCGGTAAATTTTCGGTAAGAAAGAATAACCTAAAATGCTTTTTCCGTATTTTAAAATGTGCGTATTAGTTGCACATTATTTTGTCATAGGCAAAATATTTTTTTTGTTTTTTCAAGCAACAAAGATAATTAAAATTTTGAATTATAAAAAAATGGACTAAAAATCGTTATGTTTATCTAAACAAAATCACCATATAAACCGCAAACACCAAAAGCAATAAACCACCTTCCCAGCGTGTTATTTTTCCTTTCGAAAGCGGTATCATTGTCAAAATCAACGCAATAGTAATTCCAAAAAGCCACATCATATCAGAAATAAAAAGCGTATGATTGGAAACAGTCAGCGGTCTGACGATTGCTGTAATTCCCAAAACTCCTGCGATGTTGAAAAGATTTGAACCGATGATATTGCCTATCGCAAGGTCAGCCTCTTTTTTGAAAGCGGCAATCAGCGAAGTTATCAATTCGGGCGTACTTGTTCCGATGGCAACAACGGAAATTGCGATAACTCGCTCGCTGACACCCCATTTCGTGGCAACTTCTTTCGCTCCGTGAACAAACCAGTCGGCACCGAAATACATTCCGACAAGCGATGCAAAAACCATTAATGATGCCAAAAGTGGTTTCATAGTCGCTTTTTCCGTTTCTTTCGGACCCCCTTTTTGCTTCGATTTGTAAACAGCCCAAAGGGTGTAACTTATCAAAAAGATTAAAAGAAAAATGCCTTCAAATCGACCGATAACACCGTTGAAACCGAAAACGAACAGTAAAATAGTTGCCGAAAACATCACTGCCAAATCAAAACCGATGCCTCGATTGCGAATGGTAATCGGACAAACTATCAGCACGATTGCCAAAATGCAACCAATATTGGCAATGTTTGAGCCAATAACATTTCCAAGTGCAATGTCGAATGAGCCGCCAAGCACCGCTTGTATGCTGATAAAGATTTCGGGCGTGGAAGTTCCGTATGCCACAATCGTAAGTCCGACAACAAGTGTGCTGATTTTGAAACGCCGTGCAATTTGTACGCTTCCACGCACTAACAATTCGCCCGAAAATATCAGAACACCAAGTCCAAGAAGTAGATAAATGTATGCAGACATAATTTTTTATATGTTTGATTTCTCGTGAATTTTTATGAATTTTTTCATAATTGCCCAAATAAATTTTCCCCACAATTTTTTCATCAATTTATAAGCATCATCAACTACGATTGAATCTCCGTGCAGAAGGATTTCAAAGGTAACATTGGGTTGTTCGATAATGTATCCGGCTTCACGAAATCCGTGTTTTTCGTAAAATTCCTTTCGTTTAATGCGCTGTTCGTTGTTTTCTGCCTTTTCGTCGGGCATTTCAATGGCGAAAAAAATCCGATATTCAGAAAAATCTGCTTTTAATTTTGAAAGAATTGCACCGCCGTAGCCTTTTGAACGAACATTGTCGTCAACGGCAAAGTATTGCAAAAACAACAAATCGCCATCGATTATAAGATAAACAAATCCAATCCACGTTTCGTTGTCGTAAACACTGTAAAATAGAATATTTTCCGATTTGGCTTTCCGAAAAAGAATCCATACAGGAACTTGCTCATACGCAGGAAATGCGCTGTGATACAAAGGTTTAAACTTCTCAAAATCGGACGTTCTTCGTTTAAGTTCTGAAAATTTTATGTTCATTTTTTTGCTCATTAAAATTTGTTTTTTCAACAAAGTGATTTTCTCAGTTTCAACTCCACATTTCGCTTTTCTGCCATTTCTTGGAACAATCGCACTGCAAACGCAGATTTTTCTTTGAGCGGTAAATTCGGGTCGAAATTCGCGACAACTTTATTTATATCATTTAATTCCAGCAGATTAACCGCAATACAGAAAAAACTTTTTCGCCGTCCGTCGTTGTAATTTTCCAACAAATCGCACAAAATTTGAATTTTTTGGTTTAATTCGTTTTGATAAGCCGTAAGTCCGTGAGTTTTGATTTTTTCAAAGTTGCTTAATATATTGCGATGCGTGATAAACGAGTCGTTGGTTTCTACTCCGTTGCATTTGTCATATTTTTTGCACGGATATTCCTCACACTCAAAACAATATTCAATTGAACGACGGCGACAACAATTCAGAATTCCGCACGAAGGATGTCCTGCGAAAAAATCTTTTCCACCGCAACCCGGACATTTCGACGTGCCGTTTGTGTGATAGCGCGGACACAATCCGCAATTCAATCCGCAAGCGGAAAGTAATGGATATGTTCGTTGGTAATTATTCATTTTGGTTATTTTTTATTTTCAATATTTTATTGCAAAGCATTTT
>Ga0123352_10007454_pt1 | contig 16885 bp, 11 predicted proteins | sample TergutLab28metaG_FD_89700 | JGI IMG/M metagenome (GOLD analysis project Ga0123352, IMG submission 89700) | Labiotermes labralis P1 segment gut microbial communities from Petit-Saut dam, French Guiana - Lab288 P1 | ecosystem: Host-associated > Arthropoda: Insects > Digestive system > Gut ... | reverse complement strand
TGCGGCGCCTCTTCGATGATGCTCATATCCCGGATTCCGCTCATGGCCATGTTGAGCGTGCGGGGGATGGGCGTGGCCGAAAGGGTGAGCATATCCACACTCCCCCGCAGCTGTTTGAATTTTTCTTTGTGCGCCACCCCGAACCGCTGTTCTTCGTCGATGATGCACAGCCCCAAATCTTTGAACGCGATGTCTTTTTGTACCAGCCGATGGGTGCCGATGACCACATCCACCCGGCCCTCTTTCAGCCGTTGGACAATGGCGGTCTGCTCTTTGGCTGTCTTGAACCGCGAAAGCAGCTCAACCGTAATCGGAAAGCCCTCAAGCCGCTGGGTAAAAGTCTGATAATGCTGCCAGGCGAGGATGGTAGTCGGCACCAGCACCGCACACTGTTTGCCCTCAAGCACGCATTTAAACACCCCGCGCAGTGCCACTTCGGTCTTGCCAAAGCCGACGTCCCCGCAGAGCAGGCGGTCCATCGGGGTGGGTGTCTGCATATCCCGTTTGATCTCTTCCACACACCGCAGCTGGTCTTCGGTCTCTTCAAACGGGAAGCGAATTTCGAAGTCCCGCTGTAAGTCATCGTCCAGTGGGAAAGGGTGGCCGGGTGTGTTCATCCGCTTGGCGTAAAGCGCGATCAATTCTTTGGCCATATCCTTAACCGCCGACTTGACCCGGGTTCTGGTCTTTTGCCATTCGGCTGAGTTGAGCTTGCTCAGCCGCACCCGCGCGTTTTCAGACCCGCCGATATACTTGCTGACCAAATCCAGCTGGGTGACCGGCACAAAAAGCATGTCTGTGCCCGCATAGCGGATTTTGAGGTAATCTTTGACCACTCCGTACATTTCCCGCTTGACAATCCCTTCAAACACCCCGATTCCGTGGGAGGCGTGTACGACAAAATCCCCGACGCTCAAGTCGCTCAGGGCTTTCAGCCGCTTTTCGCCCTTACCCAGCTTTCGCTGTTTGGTCTGCTTGACGGGTGCGGTCTTTGAGTGGGTGATGACGGCCAGATTGAGTTCGGGGTACTCCATCCCGGCACTCAGGGTGTTCTCGATGATGAACACCCTGCCGGGAACGATTCTGGCCAAATCCTCGACTACGCCGGCGGATATCCCGTCGGCTTCAAGATCGGCCCGCAGTGCCGCGCAGGCCCGCGGCGCCCCGCCGAACACAACCACACAGTAATCCCGCTCAAGGTAGTTGTCAATGTCCTCTTTTAAAAAGCGGTACTCACCGCTCCAGACCGAGAGCTGGACTGCGTTAACCGCGGCCATATCCCGCAGCCGAAGATCAGGCAAGCTGCGGGTGAAAGTATCGAGCAGAATGGTGTTCTCGCCCTCAATCCGGCCCAGAATGTCGTCAAAATCGATGGCGAAAGTATCACAGCCGTTGAACAGCACGCCCTGTTCAAGCAAAAGCTGTAAATCTTCCTGCGACTGAAAGGATGCGTTTTTTAGTGTTTCGCGGATACCCACCGGTTCACAGACAAAAAACAGCCGCCCGGCGCAGTAATCGAAGACGGTGGCCGGTTTGTCGTAAAGGATGGGCAGATATTTGTCGGCGGCGGGCAAAAACTGCATGTCGGTCAGATGCTCGATATCTTTGTCGATCTGCTCTTTGGCCAGCGCGCCGTATTTGCCGCGCAGGTCTTTCTTTTTGTCGGTGACCATCCGGATAAACGCGTCCGTCTCGCCGATCAGCGCTTCACGCGCCGGGGTGATTGCGGCTTCTTCCACCTGTGCGAGTCGGCGCTGGCTGGCAACCTCAAAAGTCGAGATGGTGTCGATTTCATCCCCCCAGAACTCGACGCGGTAGGGGAGCGGGCTCTGCGGCGGGAAGAAATCACACAGTCCGCCGCGTACCGCGAACTGCGCAACACCCTCCACCTGCTCAGAGCGGACATATCCGGCCGCCACCAAAAACGTGATCAGTTCGGTGACCTCCTGCGTTTGGCCGGGTTTGAGTGTGCGGGTGCGGGCGGCCATCACATCCGGGGGCAGGGTGTACTGAACCGCGCCCTCGACCGGTGAGACCAAAATGGGCAGATTGCCCGCAACAATTCGGCCGAGCGCGCCCAGCCTTGCGTGTTCGTATTCAAGTGACGCGCCCTCAACACTGCGAAAAGTCAGCTCGCGGGCGGGGAAGAGCAATGCGGCCTCTTCGCCGAACAGGGCGTTTAAATCTTCACAAAGCTTGTGGGCGGCCGCTTCGTTTGGCGCCAACACATGCGCGGCCTGCCCGGTCGCCTTACACAGGGAGTAGATATAGTGCGCTTTGTGGATATTCCCCAGCCCGGTCAGCATAACCGGGGTCGCGTGTGACGCAATGTCTTTGACCAAACGCCCGTATCCGGGGTGACTTTCTAACAGCTTGGCGAACTGCTTCATGCGTTATCCTCGCTGACCGCTTTGGGTTTTGGGCCGACATGCCGCTTGTTAAACTGGTTCATCGCCCCGGTTATATCCCCGCTTACAATCAGCTGAGCTGCCTGCGCCGCATGGTCAAAAGCGGTCTGCATGACTTCGTTTTCTTTTTCGGTGAACCGGCTGAGCACCCAGTCTTTTAGCGGGAAGTCCGGATGCGGTTTGTCGCCAACCCCGATCCGAACCCGCGGGAAGTTGTCTTTCCCGGTCAGGTAGATGATGTTTTCCATCCCCTTCTGGCCGCCTGAGCTGCCCTCCCGCCGGATACGCAAAGTACCGACGGGCAGTGCGATCTCATCGTAGATGACCAGCAAGCTTTCGATCGGCAGCTTGTAAAAGCCGAGCGCCTCGACAATTGCTTCGCCGCTCTTGTTCATATAAGTGGCCGGTTTGAGCAGCAGTGCTTTTTTTCCGGCGATGACCGCCTCGCCTGAATATGACTTAAACTTGACCCGGTTGACGGCCGCACCATATTTTTGCGCGATCCGGTCAATGGCTAAAAACCCCGCGTTGTGGCGGGTGATTTCATATTCCGTTCCGGGATTTCCAAGCCCTGCGATTATGAACTCAACCGGTCCGCCGGGCAGCTCCGGTTTTTTTGGAAAAAGCTTGGCAAACAGATCATCCAGCATGGGCAAAACTCCTTATCAATTAACAATTAACAATGTACAATTGACAATGAACGAGTCGCTGTGCGACATTATCAAAACATCGCGCAGCGATACCACAACTGTCAATTGTCAATTGTAAACTGTTATACGAACAGGGGCGAGACCGGCTTGTCCCGGTATATGCGCTCGATTGCGTCGGCAAAGACGGGCGCAACCGGCAGGTAATTGATCTTTGGCTGGTCTTTTCCGGCCTCGGTCGAAATGGTGTCCAGCAATGTGAGCTGGATGATCGGGCTGGCTTCAATCCGCTCAAGGGCCGGGGGGGACAACACGCCGTGTGTAGCGCAGGCGTAAATTTCTTTTGCGCCGCCGACTTCGATGAGCGCTTTGGCGGCCTGACAAAGTGTGCCGGCCGTGTCGATCATATCGTCCACCAGAATTACTTTTTTGCCTTTGACGTCGCCGATGATGTTCATGACTTCGGCCACATTGGCTTTTGGCCGCCGTTTGTCGATGATGGCCAGCGGTGCGTCAAATTTTTCTGCAAATTTGCGCACCCGGGTGACCGAGCCCAAGTCGGGGGAGACGATGACAATTTCGTCCCGGTGGCCGTCAAACAGCCTGCTGTAATACTCGACCAGCGAAGGCCCGCCCAAAAGATGGTCGACCGGGATGTCGAAGAACCCCTGAATCTGCGGGGCGTGTAAATCCATGGTCAGCACCCGGTCGGCGCCCGCTTCGGTGATCAGGTTGGCGACCAGCTTGGCCGAGATGGGGTCCCTGGCTTTGGATTTGCGATCCTGACGGGCATAGCCGAAGTAGGGGACAACCGCTGTAATCCGCCCGGCCGACGCCCGCTTGAACGCGTCACACATGATCAACATCTCCATCAGGTGATTGTTGACCGGCTTGGATGTACTTTGCACTACAAAAACATCCGATCCGCGGACACTTTCTTCAATCGAAACACTGATCTCCCCGTCGGCAAAACTCGAGATTGTACACTTACCCAAAGGCCGGCCCAGGCCGCTGGCAATTTCTCTGGCCAGCGGCTGGTTGGAGTTTGCGGAAAAAATCTTGATTTCGTTTCCGTGAATATTCATTTTCTTTTTTATTCCCCCTGCACTTTTTCAGAACCTGCTCCCCGTTCCCTGTGTCCCCTTGCCTGAGCGTTTTACCTGTTTGATTTTTTGAATCTTAGGCCGTCTTTGTTTTTGTTCTCTTTCACGGTTTGGCGGCAGCGGCCGATTACCAGGGCTTCACTTGGCACATCTTCGGTCAGCGTTGTGCCGGCCGCGCAGTAAACCCGATCCCCGAGTGTGATTGGGGCGATCAGGTTGGTGTTGCATCCGATAAAGGATTCGCTGCCGATAACTGTGCGGTGCTTATTCTTGCCGTCATAGTTTACGGTGACAATCCCACAGCCGAGGTTACAGCCCTCGCCGACATCGCTGTCCCCGACATAACTTAGGTGGGAGATCGCGCTCTTTGCCCCGATGACTGAGCTTTTGACTTCGACAAAATCGCCGATCTTGACTTTTTGGCCGATCACACAGCCCGGCCGGATGTTGGCCATCGGGCCGATGCTCACGCCGTCTTCGAGTTGTGATGAATCCACAAACGAGGCGACAACTTTACAGCCGTTTCCGACCACTGTATTTGTCAGCTGGGTGTTTGGGCCGATTTCGCAGCCCTCTCCGATTGTTGTATCCCCTTTGAGGATACAGCCGGGCAAAATGGTTGTGTCTGCGCTTATTTTAACATTCGGCCCAACAACGACCTGATCCCGGAATGGGATATCTACGCCATCGCTCAAGAGCCGGTCAAGCACGTAGTACTGCGCCATCTTGTTCAGCGCACTGAGCCCGAGCCGGTCGTTTGCGCCCATCGCCGCGGTAAAGTGGGTTGTGTACGCGCCCACCCGCCGGTCGCCTTTCACCGCAGCGCCCACCGTATCGGTCAGGTAGTACTCGCCCTTTGCGTTGCTTGTGCTTATCCCATCAAGGGCTTCGAGCAAAAACTTAGCGTCAAACCAGTAGACCCCGGCGTTGATCTCGTTGATCTTTTGGGTTTTCGGGTCGGCGTCTGCCTGTTCTACAATTGCGCTTACCCCGCCGTCTTTGTCACGAACAATCCGCCCGTAGCCGGCCGGGTCGCTTAGGTGAGCAACAAAGACGGTGGCGGCGTTGCCATCGGCTTTGTGCTGGCCGTACACGGCTTTTATGTCCTGCGGCTTTATCAGCGGCGCGTCCCCGCAAAGAACAACCACATCGGTAAAGCCGCCGCTTTTGATGTAATCAGCCGCCATCATGACCGCATGGCCGGTACCTTTGCGTTCTTGCTGCAAAGCTGTGGCATAGTGTTCAGGTAAAACCGCCCGCACCTGTTCGACACCCGATCCCAAAACGGCACAGCAATTTTCGATTCCGGCTTCGGCCAAGGCGTTCGTTACCCAGGTGATCATCGGCTGAAAGAGCACTTCGCAGAGCACTTTGGGTTTTTGCGACTTCATCCGCTTACCGTCGCCCGCCGCCAACAGTATCGCGCAGACTTTTTCCATCCGCCACACTCCCTTCACGAATTGCAAATAGTTATGGCCGAACCATAGCTAAAGGCTATAGCTCGGCTGATTATCTATCTTTTAGTATTTGCGATATAAATTCCACACTTCTTATTATAAAATTTTTTACCGGTAATGCAAGGGTAAAAGGGGTATTTTTGGCGAAAGCGTAGAACTATTTATAGTTTGGCAAAAATTTTCCTGATAGCTAGATAACTTATTGGGGAATGTGATATACTATAGCGTGTCTGCGGTAAAACATGTATGCGCAGGGAAAAGCTGCATGTGCGCAAAAAGATTAGGAGGAGTAGAAAAGTATGAGCAACAAGTACGTATACCTCTTTTCTGAGGGCAACGCTACCATGAAAAACTTATTGGGCGGCAAGGGCGCGAACCTGGCCGAGATGATTGGGCTGGGGATGCCCGTTCCCGGGGGATTTACCGTTACCACCGAGGCCTGTAACCGCTATTACGACGACGGCAAAAGCATCGACTCTAAAATAAGCGAAGAAATTTTCGCGTACATGGAAAAACTCGAAGGGCTGACCGGCAAAAAATTCGGCGACGCGGCCAACCCGCTGCTTGTCTCCGTTCGTTCTGGTTCGCGGGCCTCTATGCCCGGTATGATGGACACCATCCTCAATCTCGGCCTGAACGACGAAGTGGTCGAGGGTTTTGCCAAAAAGACCGGCAACCCCCGCTTTGCCTACGACAGCTACCGCCGGTTTATCCAAATGTTCTCGGATGTGGTCATGGATGTACCCAAATCTAAATTCGAGCGGGTCATCGATGAGATGAAAGAAGAAAAAGGCGTAAAACAGGATGTTGACCTGACCGCCGACGACCTCAAAGAGATGGTTGCCCGCTTTAAAAAATACTTCAAAGAGCAAAAGGGTTTTGACTTCCCGGGTGACCCCAAAGTGCAGTTGATCGAGTCGGTCACCGCCGTCTTCCGCTCATGGGACAACCACCGCGCCAATGTTTACCGCCGGATGCACAACATCCCCTACTCTTGGGGTACCGCTGTTAACGTGCAAGCGATGGTCTTCGGCAATATGGGCGACGACTGCGGCACAGGCGTCGCGTTCTCCCGCAACCCCTCCACCGGTGAAAATAAACTGTACGGCGAGTACCTGATCAACGCGCAGGGCGAGGATGTCGTCGCCGGTATCCGCACCCCCGAGCAGATCGCAACCCTCGAAAAAGTTATGCCTGCCGTCTACAAACAATTCGCTGAAACCGCGAAAAAGCTGGAAAACCACTATAAAGATATGCAGGACATGGAGTTCACCATCGAGGGCGGCAAGCTCTACATGCTCCAGACCCGCAACGGCAAGCGCACTGCCGCTGCCGCACTGCGTGTTGCCTGCGAGATGGTCGCCGAAAAACTGATCACCAAACAAGAAGCCGTCAAGATGGTCGAACCCGGCAGTTTGGATGCACTTTTACATCCCCAGTTCGAAACCGGTGCGCTCAAAGCGGCCACCCCGATCGGCGCCGGTCTGCCCGCTTCCCCGGGCGCGGCAAGCGGCCGTGTGGTATTTACCGCCGAAGCCGCTGTTGCGTGGAAAGAAAAGGGCGAGACCGTTATCCTTACACGGCTTGAAACCTCCCCCGAAGACATTGAGGGGATGGACGCCGCCGCCGGTATCCTGACCGTTCGCGGCGGGATGACCTCCCACGCCGCCGTTGTTGCCCGCGGGATGGGCCGCTGCTGTGTGGCCGGCTGCGGTGAAATTTCGATTGACGAAAAAGGTAAAAAATTTGCCCTTGGCGGCAAGACAGTCAGCGAGGGCGACCATATTTCGCTGGACGGCTCGACCGGCAACGTTTACGGCGAAGCCATCCCGACGGTTGAAGCGTCCATCGGCGGCGACTTCGGCACCTTGATGGGCTGGGCCGACGAGTTCAGACAGCTCAAAATCCGCACAAACGCCGACACCCCGCGCGACTCGGCCAAAGCAATCGAATTCGGGGCTGAGGGCATCGGCCTTTGCCGGACCGAACACATGTTCTTTGAAGCCGACCGGATCCGCAATATGCGCGAGATGATCCTCTCTACCACCGAAGAGCAGCGCCGCGCCGCCCTTGACAAACTGCTCCCCGTCCAGCGGGAAGACTTTGAGGGCATTTACGAGGCTATGCAGGGTCATCCGGTAACCATCCGCTACCTCGACCCGCCCCTCCACGAGTTTTTGCCCACAAGCGATGAAGACATCGGGGCGCTGGCCAAACAGATGAACATTCCGGTAGAGCGGATCAAAGAAGTCATCGAATCCCTCCACGAGTTTAACCCGATGATGGGCTTCAGGGGCTGCCGCCTGACCGTTGCTTACCCTGAAATCGCCGAGATGCAGACCAGAGCGGTTATCGAAGCGGCCATCAATGTACAAAAGAAACACCCGGACTGGAAGATGGTTCCCGAAATCATGATCCCGCTGGTTGGCGAAGTCAAGGAGCTGGCTTTTGTCAAAGAGATCGTGATCAGGACTGCGGACGAGATCATCGCCGCCAGCGGCGTCAAGCTGGATTATCTGGTCGGCACCATGATCGAAATCCCCCGCGCCTGTGTGACCGCCGACGCTGTCGCCAAAGAAGCGCAGTTCTTCAGCTTTGGCACAAACGACCTGACCCAAATGACTTTCGGCTTTAGCCGGGATGACGCGGGCAGCTTCCTGGGCCACTACTACGAGAAGAAAATCTACGAGGCCGATCCGTTTGCCCGCCTGGATCAAACCGGTGTCGGGAAGCTGGTCGAAACCGCTGTCAAACTGGGCCGCGGCGAGAACCAGAAGCTCAAAGTGGGTGTCTGCGGTGAGCATGGCGGCGACCCGAGTTCGATCGAGTTTTTCCACAAAGTTGGACTGGACTACGTTTCCTGCTCACCGTTCAGAGTGCCGATCGCCCGCCTTGCCGCAGCACAGGCCGCCCTGCAATTCCCCCGGAAATAATTCCATCCCCAAACCCAAAGCGGGCGGCTAATGTCGTCCGCTTCTTTAATCAATCGCATGTACAATATTTACAATAATGTTATCTGAAAGTTGACTGACTGTCACAAATGCCACGGTTTTCGGGCGGGTGATGCTTGCATCCCGTTTTTGGATGTGATATACTTTAGATTAGCTGTGTGTACTTGTATCTACGTCAGACAAGGTCATGATCAGACGGGGTGGAGGTGTGAAGAATTTGACCATTCTCTATAACGGCAAGTCGGTGGAGGCCGAAGACAAGATCACTGTCGCCGCTTTTCTTGACCACAACGGCTATGGGAAAAAAAGGACTTCGGTCTGGCTGGACGGCCGCCAGCTGCTCACTTCGGAATACCAAACAGTTGAACTAACCCAAGGGTGTACGATTAAAGTTGTGAGAATATTGGGAGGTGGGTAGAGTCACGCAATGTTGACAGACCCGATTGATGTATCAAGCAATCATGAATACTTGGAGGTAGAAGAATGTTTCCGGATGCAAAAATTCTTGATATTGACCTATCAAAAGGTAAGGTAGACGTAATGACCATACCCGGCGAGACCTATAGACTTTATCCCGGCGGCTCGGCCCTGGGCGTATACCTGCTCCTTAACAAAATGCCCGCGGGCGTTGACCCGCTTTCACCGGCCAATGTTTTGGCCATGACTTCTTCCCCGATTGCCGGCCTGCCGGTCAGCGGGGGCAGTCGGCTGAATATCACTGCCAAGAGCCCGCTGACCGGCGGCGTTGGCGACAGCCAGTCGGGCGGCTATTTCGGTGCACACCTGAAAGCCAACGGCTGGGACGGCATCGCGATTACCGGCAAGTCTGACAAACCCGTTTACCTTTACATTGACGGCGACAAAGCCGAACTTAAAGACGCGTCCGCCATTTGGGGCAAAGTGACCGGCGAAGCCGAAGAAATCATTAAAAAAGAAATCGGCGAAGATAAATTACAAGTCGTTCAAATCGGCCCGGCCGGTGAGAAGATGGTCAAATTCGCGGCCATTATAAACGACTGCTCGCGCGCCAATGGCAGAACCGGTATGGGTGCGGTCATGGGTTCCAAGCAGCTCAAAGCGGTTGTCGTAAAAGAAACCAAAAGTGCACCCGCTGTCAATAAAGACAAGCTGATGGAACTTTCCAAAAGAATTGCCGCGGGCGTCAAAGAAAACCCGACCGTCGCTGGCCTGCAAGAAAACGGCACAGCCGGCGAGCTGGGCGGCAACCACGAAGCAGGCTTCCTGATCACCCGCAACTGGCAGACCGGCCAGTTCCCCGGCGGCTGGGAGAAGATCACAGGTCAAACCATGACCGAAACTGTGCTTAAGAAAAACGACTCCTGCTTTGCCTGTGCCGTTCGCTGTAAGCGCGTTGTTGAAATTGACGGCAAAGTAGACCCGCGCTACGGTGGGCCTGAATACGAAACCTGCGCAACATTCGGCTCTTACTGCGGCGTTGACGACCTCGAGGCCGTCTGTGTCTGCAACCAGATTTGCAACATGTACGGGATGGACACCATCAGCTGCGGCGCGACCATCTCCTTTGCGATGGAATGTGTTGAAAATGGCCTGCTCAAAGACGACGGCCTTGGCCTTAAGTTCGGCAATGCCGAAGCAATGATCAAAGCCTGCGAAATGATCGCCAAGCGCGAGGGTGCGCTGGGTGACCTGCTGGCCGAAGGCAGCGCCCGCGCGGCGGCCAAAATTGGCGGCAACGCGAAAGATTACTCCATTTCGGTCAAAGGCCAGGAAATCCCGGCGCATATGCCGCACTTCAAACCGGCTCTGGGTGTCATCTACGCGGTCAACCCCTTCGGCGCCGACCACCAATCGAGCGACCACGACCCCATGCTTTCCGAAGCGCCCGACACCGACGCAAGAAAATGGTACGCCCAAATTGGTTTGTGGAAAGGCTACGAAGACCACTTTGAGATGGACGCGGAAAAAGCCCGCTTTGCCCTTGAGACCCAGAAGTACTTCTCGGTCGCCGACACACTCGGCCTCTGCCAGTTTGTCTGGGTATCGGGCTGGGCGTTGACCGGGCCGGACGACATTGTTGACCTGTGTAAATACGGGATCGGCTGGGAAACATCCATTTACGAGCTGATGCTTGTGGGTGAGCGCAGAATCAACATGATGCGCTTCTTCAACCAAAGAGAGGGCTTTACCAAAGCCGACGACGTACTGCCCGAGCGCATCTTCCAAAAGATTCCTGATGGCCCGGGCAAAGGCCAGGGGCTGACCAAAGAGAGTTTCGAGTATGTCCGCGGTCTCTACTATGAGAACGCCGGCTGGGATTCCGAAACCGGCAACCCCACCGACGGGACTCTGTCCAGACTGTCTTTGGATTGGCTTAAGAAACTCTAACCGACACAGCCAAAACGCCCGCCTCTACTGTAGAGGCGGGCGTTCTTGTGCTTATTCGTTTGTGATATATTCCGCGCTTACCCAGCCCCAGTGACCGAGATGTTCTATGTAGACCCAACCGTCCTGTTCGTCGTGAGCTCGCACAAGCTCATCGTACCCGATGACCATAACCACATGATAGTCGGAAGATGGGCCCATTCGCATTCGCAGGCCGCTTTGGGCGCTGATCCGAGCCGAAGCCGGGTTAGGGCTGCGGTTCCCGGGGGTGACAACAGACTCAACCGGTTCCAGCGCAAATCGGGGGTCGTCTTCCCGGATCAGGAACTCACCGCTTGCCCAGCCGCTCACCTCGCCGTACTCAATATAGACCCAGCCGCTCTCTTCCTCATGGATAAGTACCTGGTCAAAATCGGGGATGAGCAGGATGATCTCGTAATCAACACCCGGACCTTCCCGCATTCGCAGGCCGCCGCTGGCGTTTACCCGCGCGAGTGTGTGTTCAGGTTCATCCACAACCGGGAAGTCGGGCGGGCCATCCGGCGGTGTGACCTCCTCAACAGGCGGCGGGAGAGTCACTTCAAGCAGTTCGGGGTTTTCAACCAGGTAAAGGATGCGATAGCCCAAAAAAGCGGTGATGGCGACAAGCGTCACCGACACAGCGATAATGATAATGGTTTTGATTTTCATATTCGTGCCCCCTTGCATGTTTAGTATAGCACAGTCTTAACGTCGAATCAACGATAAACGGGTTGGATATGTATGAATATACACCCTGCACCACAAGCCATAATCAAAACTCGCCAAACACTGTCGTTTATGATACAATATTTTTATAACAAAAATCACGGCAGGATGGTGTTAAGTGGTGAATGGTAACGGATGGGCGGCCCCAAAGTGGCAGGTATTTGCCGCCGCATTGTTCACGATTTGTTTGTGGGGGTCAGCTTTTCCCGCAGTGCGATATGTTCTCGGCATATACAGTCCGGAAGCGCTGTTGGTTTTCCGGTTTTTGCTCGCCTCGACGACTTTGGCTGTCATCGGCGTTGTCAAAAAGATTCGGCTGCCTGCGGTCAAAGACCTGCCCATATTCGTTTTGGGCGGGTTTGTCGGTGTTTTTTTGTATATGCTCTTCTCCAAGCGCGGGTCGGTTCATCTTGAAGCTGGGGTCGGCAGCTTTATCATCGCGTCAACCCCTGTCTTTGCGCTGATTCTGTCCACCTTGATCTTGAAAGAAAAAGTCAGGCCGATCGGCTGGGTTGGAGTTGGGGTCAGCTTTACCGGACTGATTATCGTCATGGTCAGCCAGACAACCGGTCTTGTAGCCAATATCGGTGTGCTCTTGTTCTTGCTGGCCACCGTCGCGTCGGGGTTGCACAATATTATTCAGCGCAAGATCACCCGTACATACACCGCAATTGAGGCCACCACATACTCGATTATGTTTGCGACCATGTTTATGCTCATTTACCTGCCCAACTTGATCAGGGAGCTGCCGGCCGCCGGGCTGGCCGCAAACCTGCTGGTCGTCTACCTCGGGATTATGCCGGGCGCGCTCGCTTATTTAGCATGGGGCTGGGCGCTGTCAAAGGCGGAAAAGACGACATACGTCACCGTGTTTATGTACTTAATCCCGCTGGTCGCGACGGTTATGGCCTATTTCTGGCTGGGCGAGACCTTCTCGCGTTTGGCTTTGGCGGGCGGTTTGGTCATCATCGCGGGGATGATCGTGACCAATCGGCTGACCAAAGAATGACAGATGGCGGCCGGGTATTGCGCGGGTTGCTTTTTTACTTGTAATGTATAAGTGGTTTGGCCGGTTATATTATTAACTGCACACGACGCACAATGATTACAATAACTGAGGTGGTTTTTATGAAGAGAAGAGGATGGGTCGCGCTGTGTACGGCGCTTCTGGTGATGTGCTTGAGTCTGGCGGCCTGCGCCGCTGCGCCGGTAAGATCGGGTACGCCCGCCGCCGCGCCTGCTCCCGAGACCGCTGTCGATGGAGATGGATTTGCCTTTGCCGCCCAGGAGATGGGATGGTCTAGCGACGATGCCGAGTTTGGCATGTCTCCGGATATGCCTATGGCGCAAGCCGACGTTTACACCGTGCATGAAGCGGCCGCTGAAGAGTTTATGTCCATTGTCACCGGGGGCGGGGAAACGTCTGTTATCCAACCGGTTGCCGCCGGGCGGATGATCGTCACCACCGTAAGCCTTCACACTGAGACCATGGATTTTGACGGCAGTGTGAGTTTGATCACATCTATGGCTCAGGACTTTGGCGGATTTATCGAAAACTCGTCGGTGGGCGGGCGCAGCATCCGCTTTGACGACCACATTGCCCGCAACGCCCACTTTACCGTGCGCGTCCCGACTGAGCGGATTCATGATTTTGTCGCCCAGCTGAGCGAGCACACCAACGTGGTCAGCCGACATGAAAACGCCGACGACATCACCGATCGCTTCTTTGACAGCCGGGCACGCCTGGCCTCCCTGGTCAATCAGGAAAGCTTGTTGACCGACCTGCTTGAGCGGGAGGGCGCCGAGCTTGAGTACATTTTGGAAGTTCACCGTGAGTTGGCCAATGTCCGCCATCAGATTGAGCTGCTGCACGCTTCACTCCAGCGCATGGAAAGCGCAGTCAACTTTTCGACCGCCCACATCGGCCTTGAAGAAGTCATGCAGTACAGGCAGGTCGACGATCTGCCCACCTCTTTCGGTGAGCGTGTAGGCCAGGCCGCGACCAGCTCGTGGGCCAACTTCACCCGCCAGTCCCAAAACAGCGTGGTCAACTTTGTCTGGATGCTGCCTTTCCACCTGATGAACCTGCTGACCTTTGCATTCTGGGTTGCTGTCGTTTTGGTCATCCGCAGAGTCATTCGCAAAAAGAAAGGGCTGAAAAAAGGCGAGCGGACGTTCGTGTGGATGAACAGTGTACTGCCGCCGCGTAAAAGTAATACGAATCAATCCGAACGCGATCCGGATACAAAAGAATAAGTAGCAGCGCCCCGGCTAACCCAAAAGCCGGGGTTTTCCCATGTTTGCGCATTGACAGCGCTGTCCGGATAAAATATAATGGAGACAGAAAAAGTGATGTATTTAAGAAAGGAATCGCAATGAAAAGCGTAATCAGAGATTTGAGCCTGGCCCCGGGTGGGCATCAAAAGATCGAGTGGGTCAAAAAAAATATGCCGCTTCTGCGCTCGCTTGAGCAGGAGTTTGCCCAGACCAAGCCTTTTGCCGGAGTTAAAATTACCGTTTCGGTACACCTTGAAGCAAAGACCGCATACCTCGCTAAAGTGTTGGTGGCCGGTGGCGGGGAGGTGGCGGTAACCGGCTCCAACCCGCTTTCCACCCAGGATGATGTGGCCGCCGCGCTTGTTGAAGACGGGCTCAACGTTTACGCGTGGTACAATTCCACCGCCGACGAGTACGCCGGTCATATCGAAGCATCCCTCAGTCAGGGTTCGAGCATCATCATTGACGATGGCGGCGACCTGGTCACCATGCTGCACACAAAGCGGACCGACCTTTTGCCCCACGTCTTTGGCGGATGTGAGGAGACAACCACCGGCATTGTCCGGCTGGTGGCGATGGAAAAAGCGGGCGCGCTCAAGTTCCCGATGATCGCGGTCAACAACGCCCAGAGCAAATATCTCTTCGATAACCGGTACGGCACCGGCCAGTCGGTTTGGGATGGGATCAACCGCACAACCAACCTGATTACCGCGGGCAAGAGCGTTGTGGTGGCCGGTTACGGTTGGTGTGGCAAAGGGATCGCTATGCGCGCCAAAGGATTGGGCGCAAAGGTCATCGTCACCGAAGTCGACCCGATCAAGTCAATGGAAGCGGTGATGGACGGTTTTACCTTACTCCCGATGGCCGAGGCGGCCAAGCTGGGTGATGTGTTCATCACGGCAACCGGCTGTAACCGTGTCATTTTTAGCGACCACTTCAAAGTTATGAAAGACGGGGCGATCCTGTGCAACGCCGGCCACTTTGACTGTGAGGTCTGCATTCCCGAGCTGGAAACTTTAGCGGTTGAAACCAAAGCCGCGCGGGCCAACATCATGGGTTACAAAATGCCGGATGGACGCTGGCTGAACGTTTTGGGCGAGGGGCGGCTGGTCAATCTGGCCTGTGGGGACGGCCATCCCGCCGAGATCATGGACCTCAGCTTTGCGCTTCAGGCGCTCTCAGCCAAGCATATGCTCGAGAACCACAAAGGCTTGGGCGGCAAGGTTCTGGGTGTACCCGAAGAAATTGACCGCCGGGTAGCCCAAATGAAGCTGGACGCGTGGAATGTCAAAACCGACACACTGACCCCCGCGCAGGAGCAGTATCTCGGCAGCTGGAATAACGGTTAGGGACAAAGAGATGAAAACACTGATAAAGAACGCGACCATCCTCCCGGCCGGGGGAGAAACGACGGTTACCGGTTCGATCGCCATTGAGGGCAATATCTTAACACACATTGGTTCGGTTCCTGAAAGCTTTACCGCCGACAGAACGATTGACGCGGCCGGGATGATCGCCATGCCCGGCCTTGTAAACGCACATGTGCACAGCCCGATGTGCGTCTTTCGGAATTTGGCCGACGATCTCTCTTTTGACGACTGGCTGTTCGGAAAAATCATCCCGGCCGAGTCAAAGCTGTCCGAAGATGACGTTTACTGGTGTGCGCTGCTTGGGATTATCGATATTATCAAGTCAGGCACGACCTGCTTTGCCGACATGTACCTGCACATGGAAAGCGTCGCCCGCGCGGCGCTGGAGACCGGGATGCGCGCCAACCTGTCCTTTGGCCCGATCATCTCAGATGTGCGCGGGAACGGCCTGATCGTCGAGATGGACAAATGCGCCGATTTTGTAAGCCGCTGGCAGGGCAAAGCAAACGGCAGGATCAAAACCTGCCTTGAAATCCACTCGGTCTATCTGTTTGACGCACCATCCATCACCGGGGCTGCCAGGCTGGCCAAAGAATTGGAGGTTGGGATTCACATCCACCTGTCTGAGAGCGATTCCGAGCTTGCCAGAAGCCGGGAAATGTACGGTCTAACGCCGGTCGCGGCGGCCGATTCTTTCGGCGTCTTCGAAGTTCCGGCTATCGCGGCGCACTGTGTCAAGCTGGATGAGACCGACATCGCGCTGCTAAAACAAAAAGGGGTCAGCCCGGTTCACTGCCCGTCCAGCAACTTAAAGCTTGGGAACGGGTTTGCGCCCGCCCCTCGTCTGTTGAATGAGGGGGTTAACCTCTGTCTTGGCACCGATGGCTGTGCCAGCAACAACAACCTGAACATGTTCGAAGAGATGCACCTGGCCGCCCTCATCCACAAGGGGGATAGCCAAAACCCACAGGTACTGCCCGCGTCGCAGGTCGTGCGGATGGCCACCGAAAACGGCGGGAAAGCGCTCGGGTTTTCCGATGTCGGCAGGCTTGCGCCCGGTTACAAAGCTGACTTGATCCTGATCAATGCGAATCAGGCACATCTTTGCCCGGTTAATGACCCCTGTTCGGCTGTTGTTTACTCGGTGCAGGCTGGGGATGTAGACACTGTGGTCATTGACGGCGAGGTGGTTATGCGGGGTAGGCGGCTCGCTAAGATTGATGAGGCGCAGGTTATCCAAAAAGTTTGCGGGATCGCCCAGCGGGTTTGTGATTGACGGTTGCTGTCTTTGTCAACTTAAACTGCGAAAGTGTTGGCAAGAGGGGGATTTTTAAGAGGGATTTCCGATATCGTTGCCTTTCGGGCTATAAGGACATATCGGAATCTCCGATGTCCTTGCCTTTCGGGCTATAAGGACATATCGGAATCTCCGATGTCCTTGCCTTTCGGGCTATAAGGACATATCGGAATCTCCGATGGAAATGAAATGGGGCGCTTCGCCCCCAAGCCCCCGAGTTACTTTTTTCCACGACCAAAAAAGTAACCAAAAAGGCCGCTTAAG
>Ga0123352_10007453_pt1 | contig 16887 bp, 13 predicted proteins | sample TergutLab28metaG_FD_89700 | JGI IMG/M metagenome (GOLD analysis project Ga0123352, IMG submission 89700) | Labiotermes labralis P1 segment gut microbial communities from Petit-Saut dam, French Guiana - Lab288 P1 | ecosystem: Host-associated > Arthropoda: Insects > Digestive system > Gut ... | reverse complement strand
TAGGAATTAATGTAAAATGGATTAATCCGTTCCTGGACCCCAGATGATTGCTTATTTAAACTTTTACAACAGTACTTTGTGCACAAGTTCTTAACACAAAATCAATGGAGACCATTAAATCTATCACAAAAAAGATAAACACAACACTAAGCAGATAAAATATAGATGAAAACTTAATTTAGTTTTACCGTACCGGTATGGAGGAGAGTTGCTGGTGAAAGTGGAAGGTGGTGAGGAAGTGAAATGTTAATGTTTGGAATACTGGTATTTTTTCTTTTCACTTTGCTGCTATCATTGCCTTTCTTTGGCCCCATGGTGTCCTATTTAAAGAGAAGGCACAGTGTTCATAACTTGAGACACAGTACGTCATCCGAGATGCTTTGTGTTTGGAAATTTTGTTCGTAAACCGAATTGTTCATGATCCGAGGCGTTCGTGAACCGAGGTTTGACTGTAATATACAAAATTAAATAGAAGCGTGCAGAACATACAACCATATTTACAATGACACACAATAGAACCAATAGAATATGAAAGAAGCAGTAAAACTTTATATGGTCTGTATATTTATGTATACATACAAATACATACACACATACATACATATGTGCATATGTACAGATGTACGTACAGATACACACACACACACACATGCACACCTTACAGGATTTTGTATATACTAGAGGCGATACAAACAGAATATCATTTAATGTGTTTTATGGCACAAACTGTAATAACGTATGCATAGTGTAACAGTTTGGGACATTTGCTGACTTTTATCTCAAAAACTGCTAAAAAATAGGGAAAAAGGTCTTTTCAAATTTTATTCAAAATATTTTTCACTCATATAAATGTTCAGTAAAATATGCTGAACATTGTGTGTGTGAAGAAACGTGTAGGTATTGGTATGAAGTGTGTGTTGTCTGATGTAAGTGAAAATTGTCATGAATTGACATTTCTTTTAAGAAATCTCCATTGTTACATTTTGTTGGGTTCATTGTATGTGTTGCTTCATGTGCACAGACAGTCAGATGGACAGAGTGGTTTTTACAGGTGCTCTACAGGGATACCAATGTGCCTCAAGCAGAAGTAAATATGTATGTTTTGTGTACATAGTTTCTGAGTTTTTAAAATGTTTTCTGCTTCTTTGTGTACTTTTCTACCACTTGAACAGGTGAACAGATTTGTGTTTGCTGATCATTTAAGTGGCCTTAAATCTCATTGCACAAAAATGAATGCTTTCTGTGGGAGTTTTGAAACACAATATGGTGCCTTTATTGATGATGTTTGTCACTTTTGTTTAAATTGGAATCATATTAAATGTAGATGTGGACCGGGATAGTTCAGTTGGTATAGTGACTTGCTATGGGCTGGATGGTCTGGGGATCGATCCCATTGGGGGTGAGATTTTCTACACCGATCCAGACTGCCCCTGGAGCCCACCCAGCCTCCCATACAGTGGGTACTGGGTCTTTCCCAGGGGTAAAACGGCCGGGGCGTGGTGTTGACCACCCATCCCCATCTAGCGCTGGGGTTAAAGAAAGAGTAGAGGTGTACCTCTACTCCCCTGCTGGGCCTTTGTGGCCTCTTCTAGGGAAAACTGTACCTTTTACCTTTTTTTACATGTAGATAGTATTCTTGTACATGCCTATCTGCATGTGCAATGTGGCCTGCTGCATACAATGTACAAAATGTACTTGATATTGGAAACAATTACTGTTACCACTACAGGGATCACTGCCATTAACATGACCGCCACTGCTGTTGCTATTACTGTTAATGGAAATACACTGGAACTTAAGTGGAAAATCTGACAAATCCCATCTCTAGCTGTGGCTTCCACAGACAAACCAACCAGTGATCAGCTTTCATGCATTATAGCCTTGAGGGAAATTTTTTATAGCACAATTTAAGGGAATGTGCATGCTTTGAACTTCAAGAATTCTGGAAAGATAGCTTATTATTAAAAGCATGATACTAGCACTGGTGTATAGGTACCTTTTGTTTTGTGGGGATGTTGGGGTGGGGACAGGAAAGAAACATTACAGTTCTGTTACTATGTGTTTGATCTCATATATTATTTTCATTTAGTCCGTGAAATGCAACTGCATGTTTAATACATTGAACATGGCTTTCTTCAAATAGTGTAAAGACAGCTTTGTTGAATAAGTACTGTTGCTTTGTGATCTAGAAGTAAATTCTTCTTGCATCTGTTCACAGAGTACCACTAACTGAAGCCTCTGATGCCTTATATTGCAGCCATGTGATAGTGCTGCCATAAGTAACTTAAATTTTTATACAATTCCTGTGAAAATCAGGAACAGACAACGGGACCAACATCCTGACAAAGAATGTCCTTTTTAGAGTGATTACATAGTGATCACATTTGGGTTGGAAGGAGACCTATTTTCCATGATATTATGGCCACAGGTCTGTGGTACTTGCTGTGGGTGATGTTTGAAAGTGTGAATGATTAATGGTATGCAGAAATCAAAATGCTTACTGAAAACCTGCTTCAGTGCCACTTTGTCTAGAGCACCTCTCGCATGGATAGGCCTGATTTGAATCCTGGCTTCAGCAGTGAGAGTACAGCACCTAATGTCTATGACATAGCTTAATGTGAAGCTAAATATGTTTGTATGTCAAACTGGTCTTCTTCTGGGGTGATAAGTTATTTTACTAGATGGGCAGTGTAAATGTACATAACATTGTGGTACATTTGCCTAATGTTTGCACCTCCTTGTCTATGCTAACAGTACTACCATTTCACATGAATGTTTGTTGCTGGCAACATTGAGTTTTTCATGTTGTTGAACCAAATGCTGTCTTATCATCTGAACATTGTGTTTCCTTTGTATTGTAGACCTTAATATGTCACTGACAACAATATAATGCAGCATTGCCTTCTCGTTAGTACAGTTTGATTTGAACTTTCCCTAATGTGTATACCTCCTAGGCTGTCCTGATATCCTGACACCATTTCATTCGAAGAGAGAACTTTTGTGGCAATTTGAAGTCCCAATACCAGATTCCATGAACGTCTGTTTGGTGGGAACTGAGTTGATACATGTGGACAGACAGACAGACATAATGAAGCTAATAGGCGCTCTTCATGACTTACACGGACACGCCTAAAAATTAATCGTATACATTATTCCATCAAGAGTGTGTTACTCTTTACCTGACAGATGAAATTAATTTTGTGTTTACAGTTTCATAACGTTGATATTTGTGTTGTCTGAGCCCAGTAATCAGTAATTTTTCTGAATGTCAGTAGAGTTTCCTTCATGTTTGTCATTATGGGGTTTCCTTTCCCATGACTTCTAATGAATATTGTCATTGTATAATAAGGTTTGCTGTATATTTCACACAAACTAAATTGATTTAAATAGTAATTTGAAACTACAAATTTGGGTGCTGAATAAGTAAAATTATTTGGCTTAATAAGTGCTACAAATAAGAATATGACATCAAAAGTTGTTTGCATGAACCACGTAGATGTAATGTGAAAGTTTCTTAAGTCAGTTGCGTTGATGAGAGTTTTGTTGTAAATATGTGTAGAAGGAAGTCTGTTCAGGCAGTTGTGATCAATGAAACTATAACGTTTAAATTTCCTTTTGGAGGGGGGGAGGGGAAGGGGGGGGTGTAAAGAAACAAATGAAACTCATGGAAAAATTGTTAGTGCTGTATATAAAGGTGTTTTTTATTTACTGCGTGTATGACATAACACTTCCCAACTTGGTATGTCACTGTGTGTGTGTGATTGTTTTGTTTATGGGAAAAATATGCGAAACACTTACTTGAAAATAAATTTGTTTACTTAGTAGTCATTTTGGAATTCTGATAGAGAATGAACTAAGATAGTTTGTTTTTAGATGATTCTTGACCATGCACTGATGATTCATTATGAGAAAGACGACCAACCAGTGCATTTACAGATAGTAAATTTATTGTAGTATACACATGTAGAAGGCTACGCTGTTTATAATACAGTAAATTGACATCTGTATATGCACTTGTTGGTCGTATTTCTAATAAAGATAGTTGGTGTATGGAAGCCACATTTGCTTTTAATGCTTACTGATTTCATTTCGCCTGTCAGTGCCTGTTTTCCCTTCACTTCCCTTCCCGTGCGTCAGCGTGTGCCATCAGATTTCAACTGGACTCTACCTACCGATCACCCGCGAGAGTACGTTCACTGCTGTTGAGATAAGAGAAACCGTAGCTTATAACTCCAGCTTTTGATACTTCAGTAGCAAGTTTGACCCGCATTTCCCGGATATAAGTCAGAAAGCATAACCACTTGGACCAGCTTGCTGGAAGATTTTAGCTTAGTTCAGGCTTGTAAGGACAAAATTTCGTATTATGCATACGGCTGACACCCCACTTACGAAAGCCCGGCATGACCGTCCCGTTCACTTCCGTCTGTTAGATCTAAGTAACCCTGTTCAGCTCTGTATTTAGCCGTCAAAGTGAGAGACCAAGTTTTACTTCCGTACACAATGGCGGGCAAAGTTATAAATCTGTATTCGGTGTAGCCTCGATTCTCCGAGTCCCGATTTCTCGAGGTTCCATTTTGTCCGAGTCAATTAAAAGAATTTTTTTGCGGCATAATGAGAGGGAAGGTCCCGGTTTCTTTACGCCGTAAGCTAATGTATGTTCTATTATTATTCTGCTGTAGTATTGTGTTAGTTGATATTCCAATGCAGTGTTATAAGATGCATAAATAGTACGTATTATCAGAATGTACCTAATCGTATATTCTAACTTGTCGTAATCCGTGTAGTCCTAGCTTTTGGGTAATTCGAGGCAACCTGATCCCCTTCACCCCGAACTATCGACTGGCCACTATACTGAAATTTGCAAGTGGTAATATCGTTATTACAGAGAAGGTGGACAGTTGCACTCAGAAACAGCCGTATTACCACTTCGTGATATGAATTCGCTGTGAATCATGCTCGAGATAAAGCCGTCACTTGCACTTGAGTTCCTTTGACGTAATTCCAATGAGAACTTTATTTTTAAGTGGCTGCTTGTTACTCGGAAAGGAATCGCGTTATTGCGACACAGCTTGTTTTACCATGCTATTTCAAACTCAAAGTTATCTTGTTACCGCCTGACAAGTAACCAGTCAGGCGGTTACATTGCAAAGTAGCTACACAATTCTTCAGTATTTTTGGATTAGGCTTTCGGGTCTGTTCCAATGCAGAATTAATTCTGAAACTATAAATTTTAGCAGGACTCCTTGGATGAGGTTCAATGTCAAGGCCTCTCGTTCATTCGACAGCACAAACGCAAACATGACTGCATGCAGCCGGTGGAATTAGATCGCACCATTCAATTGTTTGAGCTGCAGTAACTGTCGTTGGCTCTGCCAGGAAGGGTTGGAGGTCCCTGTCTTAGAGCGAGACAATTGTTATCGGCTTTCAAATTTTTGAAACGCCAAATGTAATCGGAATATTCTGGATGTAAAGTACGTGGACGGATAGATATACAAACACGAACTGCTCCAAATACTTGTATCAATCCATGTATGAATGTTAACATTTTGACAGGATACAGAATTCCATACGCAGAAGCATACTTAACTTGAAGCGTTCTTGTTACAAGACACAATTTCTGTGTGACATAGTTTTGTGTACCCTGTCTCATATATGTGCACCCCAAGCGATTTACTAGTGAGATTAACTGGTAACTCGATACCGTCAGTATTGTTTTATCTTAGTAATTAACCAACTTCATGCACAAAATTTGTTTTACAGTAAGTTTATTTCATGCCTCTACATGTTTCGAGCACATGTGCTCATCATCAGGAGGTCAAAATTGTATTATAGAGCTTCTGGTATCATCACACCTGTAGGTGGCCGTCCGGTGCACAGGTTGAGAGAAGACTGCAGTCACACAACACATTAAACGGATGCTGCTGAAGTTTACGCAAGACAAGGACCCAGTACGCCTGATTCTTCGTCATATACCGTTTATTCTCAAATATAATCCGCACTAGTTTTTGCCGATTTCTTAAACGAAAAAAAAAGTTAGTTCGCGGTTCTAATCCGCACCTTTCCTTCAACCGTCCCTTGCCTACAAGGCAGGCTGATTCAGTTATGAGTGATGACGGCGAGTCTGATGAATAATAAATTATAAATATTATAAAATATGTCATATAATATTCTAAATAATAAATAAAATAATAAATTATTGTACTGTATCGTTCTTACGGCACGTACAGCCGCTCTATCATTTTTCCAAAATCCAGCTCACGATCGCGAATCTAATCCGCATCTGATTTTTTATCCCTCTGAAACTGTAAAAAGGGTGCGGATTAGATTCGAGAATATACGGTAATATTAATGCCGCTCTTGGCGAACAGACCTGAATTACATTTTATCTAAATTTAATAACTTCTAACATAGAATTATATCCTAGAGTCGCTTAAAGCAACGAGGGCTTTCCTAGTATGATTTAGACTAATGTTTTCATGCATAACAGAGTTTTGGTGAGTACTGAACTTCTAATAGATATTTGAAGATGGCCACAGGCACAGATGATAGGTAGGCTAATATGCTCATTGCATGTTACATCAGTACGACTTGTTTATCAGACTAAAATTTGTATCTTAAATGAATTACCCTTTCCATTTGACATTTTGTACTATATTTTAATTTTAGAGTAAATAACGTGTGTGGGCGCTAAATTTTCCACATCTCTACTTCTGTTGTCTAAGAACTATACGTGTATATGCCTTTATGTATTTAAATAGGCTAATTGATACTGTTTTCCCTTGTATTTGAAAATGAATTTATGTCTAATGCTATAGTAAAGAAGACGTGTCAGCAGTACACGAAGTGAAACATCAAAAAACTACTTTTTTTTTCATCCATTTTCCACATACTTAGGCCTGTTCGAGCACTCATGCTTGAACACGAACGTTTTGTTTATTTCCGCAGTTTATCGTCGTTATTATCACCCTGATGGCATAGCTTAAGGTTAACTTCACTGTGACTAATGGATGAATTTTTCCGCAATTGCGAAGGCTTTGCGAACTGACAGGCTGTATTGTCAGCTTTGTTGCCGCAGTGAGTACCCCTGCGTTACCTTGTTCAGATTCTGCATTCTTTTCTTTCTAGAGAAACGTAATTTTGTGTCTAAACGACATTTCACAGTTCAGTCTGTTCGTGCTCGTACGCCTGCTGATTTCTGCAAGTGTGTAAGTCACAATAACAACAATATTTCATTTATATATATATATATATATAATAAAATAAATATAATAATACTGTAATTATTTTCCATAAATTTTATTTAGACTTAGCGAATCAATGTGGTTTTTTTTAATACCATTGCAATAGTTATATGTAATTCATTCGTAATGATCACTCACATTATAAAAATGTTTCATGTTGAGTTTCTCCCTAGCGCAATTATTTTTAAAAATAAATTTGGCTTAGTTTTTCTCTTATTTCGTTGTTTCGAATTTCTTAATGTGAACATAAGAATAGGAGAATTTTTTAGTCTGTTATGTAAGTGGTAAAAAAATTTTTGGGAGTTCGCAAATCGGCAGAGAATTTTATAGCAGTACTTGATACAAGAGTGTAATGATGTTTATTGTTGACGTATCATAATGCGTGGGAAGTTGGAAGTATTTTTGAATTACTATTTCAACAAACACGGAGGCAAATTAACAGAATATGTGAAAATTGAGCTCAAATATTTGCTTACGTAAAGGTGAAATATTGATAAGCAGCTCCAAATAATAAGTGTTGTCTGAAAGTTGCACCAAACAGACTATAGGCCTATAGGCTGCAGTACATAACGGCTATTGGTACTTACACTAAATTGTGGAATCAGATTGGGTCGATAACTTTGTTGTGTCCACAGGCGATCAATTCTAGCAGTAATGAAATGGAATATAACAATGTCCACTTTTTATCTTGGTGTTCGATTTTTAATATTAATATATGAAATGAATGGAAGTAAATTTGAATCTAATGAATTATAATTATTACACGGTGTACGGATAATGTAGTATAGGTGCGAATATATTTATTAAATCTTCGCGGACATACAGAAGGTTGTGGTTCTCCAGTTTGGTGTTTTGGTGGGGGCTAACAACGCCTCGTGTTAAAATTTGAATGTTATGTGATATTACCGGACTTCGGAATTATACTGATTATTTAACGGCTGTAATGAATGCACTAACGACACATAGGGTACTACAAAAGGCGAAGACTTCCTTGGTCTGTTGAGAAACTATGGCATTAATTTCTCAAGAAAGAGTTATAGTTTATAGGATAATGGAATGAGCGTGTAGCCAAAGTGGAGAGGAAATGCGTGCAGAATTTTGGTGTTTGAACCTTTCGCAAACTTTTAAGACAGAGAGAGAGAGAGAGAGAGATGAGAGGATGGTACTAAACTGGAGTGTAAGAAATCAAACGTGAAGTGAAATGGCGTAGACTGTAATCCTTATGGAAGCCGTCCCATTGGGTTTGTTACTAAATAAACTACACTTATTCAGTCTAATAAACACAGGTTTATTTTGATTCAAATTATGCCTTTACATGTATGCTACATGTTTCGGCCTGTGTTTAGGTCATCCTCAGGCATGTCAATACAAAAACCTTAGAAAGGAAGATGTAATATAATATAATATAATATAATATAATATAATATAATATAATATAATATAATATAATATAATATAATATAATATAAGGCGTAGGATATTTCTAGCGGCGTTGGCTTGTCTTATTACAGTGTCAGTTGCCCCCCTCCACACACACACACACACACACACACACACACCGAATGGCGTCCCATTTATTTTTAGTTCTAATGTCTTGCAATCTAATAAGCAGGTGTCCTACATTCACTTGCATAGGGACTTAATTTAATCTGATCCATATCGTTGGTCACCGCCGTGAAACGGGGTTCCACGCCGTTAATTTCAACGTAAATGTAATGTTTTTACTCACCATATTTGACGCAAGTGCTGGAAAGTTTTAGTTCAGTGAATTAAAGTTAATACTGTCTTTTTACTTACCACACTTAAAGACGTTCCTGGAAACTGTGTCCTTCTGCTCGCAGACACGCGTCACTTCTGACAAACACGTTGTTCATTTCGCTTCGAGGTTCTTCTGACGAAATTAAAAACATTACATTTGATTGTTTTCTTTGAGATTTTTACTGCTAATTTTGTTCTTTTGACTTGTCCCACAAGTAAAAATCGTACGGGTTTCAACTGGCTACAGTAGAGGCGACTGTCTCCTGTTTATGGTTCTGTCACCAAAAAACACGCTCCATCCAAGGACTGTTCAACATTTTATGTGGTGCAGTGAATTTCGGCAAAATTTTGTCTGCGTGCAGGTAACATTTAACTCAATGCAAACAATGAAGAATGAACAAGTGTACGTGTACTTTGACGTATTTGCCTGTGCATCATGTGCAGTAAAAATACACACACAACAAAAGGAAAAATTTATTTAAAAATGCAGTTCACAAGCTAGGTTAAGGTGTCGCTATGTTTAGTACAGTTAACATTAGAAATATAATGTAGCTCGCCACAAATAAGGCGTTTTGTGTCGGCTTTGCTGAGGAAAGGAACAAAAGGCGTTTTCTCATTTCAAATTTCTCCGCGGACAAAATGTAGCTTGCGTGCAACGGGTTGAATGGACCTGCTATAAACACTTCAAGCAATTTTTCAAAGTGTAAGTTATTCCACTGTCTGGCTGAAGAGAGGTTTGGGTTTTCTTGTAATGGGGCAGACGTTCAAAACTCTGTCAGATTGTGTTTAACATGTCGGTGTGAATTTATGTTTTAAGAAGAGAAATGGACCTAGCAATCCTAGTTGCACTCATAGCACACCATACACCAACCATAATATCATCTTTAGGACAAACAGATATTCATCGCTATCAGAACGATTGTGGGGTCTGTTTATCAACTATGCACCATACCAGTTCTGAAATTTTGTTTCTTGTAGGTATTGTATTTAGCGTAAGTATCATGCAGAAACACTCGAACTTTCGGTTAGATACTCATTACATCTAATGAAGCCTGCAGACCAGACAAGCTCCCTACGTTAACGCATCTGTAGGCGTACAGCTGAGTGCGACAGGCGGGCTGGCAGTCAGTGACAAACGAAGTGGTTCAGATAAAATAAGGATCCCCACTTTTCAATGCACAAAGATTATATGTGGCTACGCTTCTTTGGTATTTAAATTTATAAATTTCGTCATTGCTATTTTTTCAGTTAATTTTCAAGACAGCTAAGAGACAATGGTGTCAGTGAAGGTCGTCTGTTCATTTGTCCTGGCTTTGCTGGTTCCCATCTACATCTCAGCTCAAGGTTTGTTAATTCTACGCGAATTATTTAAAACAAAAGATCAGCCAATTCTAATACTGTAACGGATAAGATCTAGTTATTTGATAGATTAAGTTAAACCTAACAACACGCCCTTTTACTGTTCTGCCAGGCTCTCAGTTTTTTCACTTATGATTGAATGTGACAATATAATACTATATATCTAGGATTACCTGGTATCTGAACATTGCTCACCGCGAAGTATTCCGAAACTGACGTGACATACCGAAAACTGGATGTTTCCGAATATATTTAAGTTCCGTTCTGAACACTACACGAAGGACAATGCCCACAAACTCGGTGATCTTAACCACTTTTTGTATTACGCCAGAGTGAGGGTAGTGCATATGCTGAAGGGGCTGCGGCTACAGGTCGCTTACTTGAAAGCCGGACTGCTAGTTAGAAGACAGTATGCATCTTGCAGTTCCTGAGATCGGCCGACTCGATTAAGCTTTAAATGATTTTCACCATTCCTAAGGCAAATGCTACGTTTGTACCCAAATTTCACCTTTCCCTCATGTTTCTCGTGAGGGACAGTTGCAACAACAAAATTCGGCCGCAATAAAGCAGATATCCCTTTCAACTACGTCCCTGTGCTGCATAATCACAGGCGTGTCCATGTCTTACCGCTTTGACTTGTTCAGTTTCCAGTGCGAAGTTCATCTAAATAATATACAGAAATACAGTTCTTGTCTTATAGGAGAAACACCACGTCTCCATTGCAATACACAGCAGAGTCATGGATTCTAGAGAAATTATCGCTGCCAACTTGAGTATTGTGTCAAAAACGCCTAACCCTTTAAAGAAAACACTTTTCTTCCTAAGGCTTCCCGACTTCCAAAAGAACATTACTCTTTTTAAGATTCCCAGGTTTTACGCGTTTATCCTTCTGGTACAACCAACATTTCGATGAACATAAACAAGAAGCATTGGTGAAATGATTATTGCAGGGGAAAATCGAAGCACTCGGAGAAACCCTGTCCCAGAGCAACTTTGTCCACCACGAAACTCGCATGAATTGGCCTGGCATCGAAGCCGGGCCTCCTTAGAGAGAGTCCAGCAAGCAACAGTCTCAACCACGACACGGCCTATTTTAGAGGAAAAGTAACCTGAATTTCACTGAAAGATTCAGCTAGTACCGCACAGTAAACAAATAGAGTCTCGGTTATAAAAAGCAGTCAGTAAGGTTGTGTAGCAGATAATTGCTGTTTTTTATGAGATCCACACAAAATGCAAATGCACTGTGTGGGCAGAATGCATAAGTTTGAATTGCTCAAACTTGGGTCACACTACAGAACCGCTAGGCTTTTAAGGTTTAGGTACAATCTGTGGGCATATTTAATCGTTTGTAATGTTAAAGCAAGTTCTACATGTAGATGCCACTGTGCTTCACAGAATTAAAGTTTAGTAGCAACTACACGAACCACCTTCATGAACACTAAAGAGAACAAGTGTATTTTTCCTTAAAATACGAATATTTGTGACTTTGGTAAGCTTTGAATAAATAGTGATTCTTTTCCCATATAGCATTAATTTTTAATATAATTTGTAATGTAGACGTATGTTTTTTTAAAGACAGGAACCTAGTTCCTAAGTAGTATTCATAAGAACATTGTGTTTCAAAGGGTTAAACACAAGGTGATTCATTCCGTTCTGCTACATCTTTCGATGTGCCAACAATGACACTTTTCTCCTATTTTAGGTGCAAGTTCTTCACCGGCACCGACGTCGCTTGTCCCTGAAGATGGCAACGCCTCGTTTTTGACGGAACAGAATTGCGTGGATGAATTCAATTGGATGGAAGAGTTCAGAAAAGTGTTCGATAGGGCTCTGTGTCACTTGGATGAAGTGCAGAATATCACCAACTTCAGTACCGAAGCGTGTGCTGCAAGTGGCAGCAGTGGGCCATGTATCTACACGCATATGGTTTATGTGCTCATCGACGGAAACGAAACCTGCTCGATATACACAGCCGGAAGTTGTGACAAAAATGTCAGAGGGTAAGGAATTCTTGGCCTTGAAAGGCAGCTGTTCGTTTCTCTCCAGTTTGCTTGAACAGATAGAGTACACTAGAAAGTTACAAGTTTTAATGAGTTCGGCCACTGCAATACGAAAGTGCTTAAAATTAAAACACAATTTCCTTTACGAGAAAGTTTTCATTACAGAGAATATCATCCGCAATGATACGACAGATCATGCAGTACCCGTGAGAGCTGCAGAAGTTATCAGGACAGGTAGTTTTGTTTTCACGTGGGTCTGCGGTACAACTAGGTCCATGGCTTCCTCGTTCTTGAGGTTTCTAGATCACACAAAACGACGCAACACAGTAGGTAGTACTTCTCTGGACGAGTAGTCATACCGACACAGAGATCTCTACCTGACAACACACAACACTTACACGAGACTGACATCCATGCTTCCCGGCGGGATTCGAACCTACAAACTCAGCAAGCGAGCGGCCTCAGACCTACGCCTTAGACCGCGCGGCCACCGGGATCGGCGACAGGGTGGTCAGCATGCCTGAAGTCTTCAATTAGCATAAAATCTGGAAAACGAAAATTGTTGGAAACGAAACATAACAGAAAACACCAACACTGCAATGTTCATGAAATAAGGTCATAGATAGGATAAATAAGTCAAAGAAAATGAGATGCATGCCATATGTAGCACACACAAGAGCGATAAGATGTTCCTAGAGGGTTGTGGCTGGTAACACTGGAAGGAAGGTTGGGAGGTCAATGTTCAAGTGGATCGTAAAAAATTTTAATTTGAATGTGTTGGACTGGAATGATTTGGTCAAGGACTGGGTCAAGTTGCAGCCTCTTGTGAACGTTGAACTGGGTCCTTGGGTTTCAAAATAAACAATAATCAGTTAGTCAAGGACTCTGCTCCACGCATCTAATTGTCTTTGGTATTTTTCACATTTTGTACATTTTCCGGGCCGTGCGTCGTGATATACTTGCTCAATAAATACAAAAAAGATGCACTTTTCTTTCGTAATTTATTCGAACAATCTATCCTCTACGTGTTTCGAATAGATTAACTATTCATCATCAGGAGTCAGCTACTGTATATGCAGCTTATGATATGTACCGTGCATCTGCGTCGATTAGCTGCTGACACGACCAGGCTAACACGATCTGGTCGTGTTAGCAGCTAGTCAACCAAGATGCATGGTCAATACTATATGCTGCATATACAGTAACTGCCTCCTGATGATGAATAGTTAATCTATTCGAAACATGTAAAGGATAGATTGTTCGAATAAATTAAGAAGGAAAAATGCATTTTGTTGTTCTTTATTGAGCAAGTATGTCTTTGGTACACCCAGATGACAAGATACCTACTCTTCTATGGCGATCCTCCCGAAGCCACTAGTCTTGTGTGACGCCTGTCTCCTCTTAATGTTGCCAAAGACTATTTTCTAGCACGACATCGACCAGGAAACCTAATTTAGATATATGAGAGCAGAGCTAAGAAGTCGCCTGCGACGGTGACATTTGTCAAAGTTAAAGTGGCAGTTTTCATCTGGGAAGTGTATTTGCAATATTTTGTTAATATATCATACACAACACACACACACACACACACACACATATATATATATATATATATATATATATATATATATATAATTTCATTGAACATTTTTAAGAGCATGATGACTGATTGTCGCAATTTAATCATCCATAACATCACGTTAACTTGAATTCACTAAAGCGATCTGATAATTATATATTTCATCCGTGATTCTTTACGGAGCACAGACACACAACAGAAGTTGTCTGCCATTAAAAAGTTAAGCTAAGAGTCCTTGTTGCTGCTGTGCTTAAAGGTATATCTGTTACTGGGCCTTTGTTAGACAGAAGTTCAATTATTGATTTGCCCTTTGTTCCTCGGTAATTCGGAAACCCCCGACGGTCCCTACAATTATGGGTGAACTATACCCAGTTTTTCTCATTGAAATTGTTGTTACAGTACATATTACTTACTTACTTACTTACTCCATGTAACAAAGTCCTTCTTGAGAAGCTAACCTGTTTTCAGCTAATCAAGAAATTCCCCACATTTTAGAGAATCTGAAGGTTCATTGCCGCAGTCACAAGTGCCCGCCACCTGTCCCTATCCTGAGAAAACTCGATCCAGTCCATACCCCCACATCCTACTTCCTGCAGATCCATCTTAATATTATCCTCCGATCTACGCCTGGGTCTCCCAAGTGGTCTCTTTACCTCAAGTTTCCCCATCAAAACCCTGTATACTCCTCTCCTTTCCCCCATACGCGCTACATGCCCCGCCCATCTCATTCTTCTCGATTTTGTCACCCAAACGATATTGGGTGAGGAGTACAGATCATACAGCTCCTCATTAGGCCGCCTCCTCCCCTCTCCTTTGCATTATTATTATTATTATTATTATTATTAGTAGTAGTAGTAGTAGTAGTTGTTGTAGTAGTAGTAGCAGTAGTCGTACTACTACTGTGACGTGATGCTTGTATCGGTCTAGGACAAGACACTGTGCGGTGGTTATTTACTAATGAGTAAGAATATGCGGACTGTTGCCATGTATCAAATAAAGTATGTCAGCCTTATGTATTTGCTCATACGTGTGACGATGTGCATCATATTCTTTGTACACTAGTTGAGACAGACTTGGGTTTGATTCCCGTGGTTGCTATTGTAATTGGAACAACGTATATTGATTGCTCTCTGCTTCCACAATTTTCCTACTTCGAATACCAGGTCTTGCTGCTTGTTGTATTTTTCGTCCCGTGTTGATTGCAGGTCATGCGTTTCTGGGACAGCATTGTCTATGAGATAAGTGGTATCGGCATTGTCTATGAGATAAGTGGTATCGGCATTGTCTATGAGATAAGTGGTATCGGCGCTTGGCACTTATCTGTCTTGGCGGTTACGAATAATGGTCTTGTCTGTTAAATTACCACATTTCGATAACGGTGTATAAATATTGCTTTCTGGAACGCTCGCTGCAACGTGTTCGTAATGTGTATTTTTGTTATTGCCCATCCCAGTGGCCGCGCGGTCTAAGGCGTAGGTCTGCGGCCGCTCGCTGGCTGAGATTGTGGGTTGGAATCCCGCCACTAGCAGGAAAGTCTTTCTCTTTTGAGTGTTGTGTGTTGTCAGGTAGAGGTCTCTGCGTCGGGCTGATCACTCGTCGAGAGGAATCCTACCGAGTGTGGTGTGTCTGAGTGTGATCGTGAAGCCTCGACAATGAGGAGGTCAATTCCCGTTTCGGGCTGTCATGCCATAGAAAAGTATTATTATTATTATTATTATTATCATCATCATTATCATCATCTCCTTTATGCAGGGTATTTATACTTATATTCCTGAGACAAACTATGTCCCTAGGGAATACAGTGTTGCAACTATTCTGTTGTTACTATTCATGGTGCTTATATCGTTAGTCTCAGTGTTGAATCTATTGTACTTTTACATTAGTACTTTCCGAAGTATGTGTGCAGTGCCCAATAAGGCTGTTTTCTGTAGTTCCTTGACTTCATGTTTTTCTGGTATGTTGCTCACGTATTTTCTGAATGACTTTGAAATATTCTCAGTCGCCCCTATTATTACTGGTATCACCTTTGTTTTTACATTCCACATGCGCTGTATTTCTATTGTAAGATCTTTATATTTTAAAATCTTCTCGGCTTCCTTTTTAATCACATTTCTGTCTCCTGAGATTGCAACGTCTTTATTATTATTATTATTATTATTATACAATCTTAACTACAATATTTCCGCTTTAAGGAATATTGCTCTAACACTAAGTGCTGTTTTATTACATGTTACTTGTAGCATGGAGTTTTCCCTCGGTGGTCTGAATTTTCTGGGTAATCCGGACCACCCCGCCCCCCGTATTGCTCGGATGACCGAGGGACTATTCCACGCGTTGTGACTTGTTTTATTTAGCGATACTGTCAATTACGCACGTTATATAGTGTCAATGTTGGTTGAGTAAATATCAGTATGGGACACTGGTGGAATGATAATGACACGGTAAGACCGAAGCGTTCCGAAAGAAACCTGTCGGGATGCCACTTTATCCACCCCCCACTCCTCCCCCGTCGACTGCCCTGGCATTAAACTGAGACTTTTGCAATGAGAAGCCGCGACGGAACGTATGTGATTTGGAAGGAAGAAAAATGACAGTGATTTCATTTGTTTGGCGGCCTTCTAGATTGAATTTCATATATGTGAAGGTTCAAAATAATTGACGCCGTAATGTGCACAACGTGGTGTTTTCTTGTAACTGTCTACCTGCGGATAAACATACTGTCGGTATTCGGGGTGGTCACATTAAGTGACAGCAAAAAAGTAAAAGCCTGATGTTCGTGTGACCGTGCATCCTTAATATGAAATGATTTGTGCGACTAACTTGATGCAACAATTGTGATTTATTAATCAACCATTAGCTCAACATGTTTCGGGCATCATTATGCCCATCTTCAGGAGCGCTAGGCCGTATATAACTGCATATGGTTTTCAGCACTTAATGTACTGGTTGG
>Ga0123352_10007451_pt1 | contig 16890 bp, 9 predicted proteins | sample TergutLab28metaG_FD_89700 | JGI IMG/M metagenome (GOLD analysis project Ga0123352, IMG submission 89700) | Labiotermes labralis P1 segment gut microbial communities from Petit-Saut dam, French Guiana - Lab288 P1 | ecosystem: Host-associated > Arthropoda: Insects > Digestive system > Gut ... | reverse complement strand
TTTTTTTCCCTCTTTTCCTTCCCAATTGTAAAAAAACATCTTTTTAGAAAAAATTTTGTATAAAGAGCCCCCCCCCTTTCCCCCCCCCCCCCCCCAAGTCATGCCTATGGTGAGGACTACAGATCAGAAAGTCCCTCATTATGTAGTCCTCGCCATTCCCCATTTTTTCATACCTAAGAATAGTATATTTACTATCGATTTGAAAAGGGCAAATAAAAAAATTTGGGTGACAATGGGGGTAAGGGGTGTACATATATTAAGGAGTGGTTCAAACCAATCTTCTCCCTCTTTGTAACTTGACTTCTTCTTAAATTAAAGTTCCTGATGCCCGTGGTTGCATTTGCCTCCCCGTCTTCCTCCCCAAATGTTACTAGGCAAGTTATGCCTATCACAGTCACCCAAAAAATGACTTAAAGACTTGCATTACAACGTGTTTGTCTTACTTAAGCACACAAAGGGCTGTTATGTAGTTAGGCTTAAATCCTCTTGTGCCCATGGACTGCTAGCATTGTACAAATATGATCAAGAAAGAAGACTGCATTGTCATTGCTGGGCTCTGCACCTTAATTCAAATGGAACTGACAATTCAGATCGAGTTTTCTTCAGTGATGAAGCTTGGTTCCACCTAAGCGGTTGCATAAACAGTCAGAACTGGATGCGCACTAACAAAAATCCTGTTTTCCATGAAATGCCGTTACATACTCAAATAATTTAAATATGGTATGTTCTGAATGTTGCTGATTGATTGGACCTCCTTCCTCCCAGAACATGATTACTGGAAATGTACTTATACACCTAGATTTAATACACCACTCTACAGTGTTACTCAACAGCAGGTGCAACCCAGAATTTTTTAATGGGAGGTGGGGGGGAGGCTGACCCTAAGGCTATATATAATTTGATTTTAAAAACTACATTATAAAAGTGATGTCATCAGTATAACTGTAACATAACACTCCCCTATACTTGATACATCAATACAGGCCACGGTGACTTGATTCTTTTGTCCGCAAACCTTTGACACTAGACATTTGTATGCATACAACCACACGCAATATACACAGTGGCATATCAATGAATTTTATTCAAGAACATGTCAGCATCACATCATCTACAGTACCCACATTTTTATATTCAAAGCTGCCATTACTTATTTTTAACACTGCAAATGTAAATTGGATGCATAATTATATACTGCTCTGTACAAATGGCTCCCTGAGGATGGCAATTTATCACCAAAACATGTAGGAGAGTTTATGTATACTGATGATTTCTGACTTCATATAAATTGTGTGCATTTGTTGGTGTATGTGGGTGATGATACTGTATAGTTTGGCAGCTTTCCTATTCAAAACATCTACCATTGAAGGAAACTACAGTGCCATTATTTTAACTTGTCACACTGTGTAACAATGGTAACAGACAGCAGCTCTTGTTTATCTATGACATTATGCCACTGAATGGATAAAATGCTAAATGCTGAAATTACACAGAACAACCAAACTGTTGTAAAACCATAACCTTGGGCAGTAATACTGTTTAAATATGCAGACTGGAATAGCTTACAAGACATTTATGTGTAAGTGTTACAAAACTTGTGATGACCTCAACTTGACATTGTTCTGTATTATTCACCTTCTTTTGTATTCATCTGATACATGAAACTTGTATACAATGCAGATTTTGTGGAATTAAGATCATCGATCTGAAAGTCAACTTGAGGACATTTATCATTGGTAGCTACATGCTACTAGACACTTCCAAGCAGCATTGATTAGGCAATGTAGTCCTGTATTCCAAATACATTTTACTTAGGACAGAACAGTATATCACATGGAGTAGGTTGATATGAAATACACCATATACAGTGATCATCTTCCAACTGAATTTGTATTTAAATTTTAATATAATGCTTCATTTCAAACAGAGAGATGGACATGGTATTTGTGTTAACAGCAGTACAAACATCACTAGGACACACAGTCGCACATGTTACAAGATAGTTGTGCTTTGGACAATTACAAAAATGAACAAGTTGTTTTAAAAGCCATTACTTTTACAAATAAGGCCACAACGTGCACTCACTTGCTCAGGCCATCACTGAATATTGATAGAAATGGCAGTCACTGCACACATACTGTCACAGACATGGACCTCACAAGAAACACTTGATTATTGTGGCACAGTTCCACTTGTTGGCAGTTGGAGAACCATCCTGTTACCGGCACAGCAGTAAGGTTCCATGATCAGAAGGTACGGATGTGGAAGAAATAATACAATTTATTCTGTCTAGATCATACCAAACATGGGATTAGCAAAATACAGTTCACAGAAGTACTGAAATACAAACTGGTAAGGTAATGTTCCCTCTTTGTCTAAGAACCCTATTGTATACAGTCCCATGCAAGCTAAACAGTGGCATTAAATGATAAACATACTCTACAGTATTGTAAGAAACTGCAACACTGAACATGCAAAGAACAAGTGACACACATTTGCACACCATACCTGCATATATCAGTACAGTGGTTTTATATGCAACCAACACAGTGAGCAGGGCTCTGTATAGTCAGGATTCCAGTGACTAACACATAAAACATTATCTTATGAATAAGTAAACACATATGTAACAGAAGTGTGTTTTCACATATCATCAGTTCAGTTAAATGAAGATCTTACATCTGTATTTCTCATTAGACAGGGTTGCTTATACCTCAAACAATGATATGGCTGCATTTTAAAGTATGTTGTTCTGAATGGCTTACTTGCACTACAGACATAAAATAAATGCAGGATGGAGACACTGTGCACACCTGCATGATTGTCTGAAACTAACCGATCAATTTAAATTGAATTTGGTACCTGATGGGTAAATTGTTTCAGCTCATATTAGTCCAGTTAAACCTCTAATATATATAGAGCTCAAATGCCATCAGTTTTCTACAAAGAATGACCCATCATACAAACAAATGGGACATGAGATGAAACAGTCTCTATGCTACAACTTTTATTGGAAACATTTTTGTGTTAAAAATATTTAACGAAATATAAATTTAAAAACTTGTAATTTATTCTACAGTGTAGTTAACTTTTCAACCATGAAACTGTAGCTAAAACAATGCATTTGTGTGTGCAATAGATAAACATCGATGCCAACTAGTCATGAAAACTGTAAAGAATGCATTTGAAAAAATACATGAATTGCACTGGAATATACCTTTTCACTCTCACTGTACTTGTTATTACCATACATGTGCAATGCAAAATGTAAATTATTGCTGGCCCTTGCAAGTGAAGACAGAGAAACAGTGTTTCATGAGACACTATTACAAATGACAATAAAAAAATAGTTTAGTAAAAGAGGAGGAAACAGTACCAATTTGATTCTACATTAACTTACAGGCTCAACAAAATAACCACACATCACACAATGGTTTCTCACTTCTTACCATCCATGGACCTGAAACGGGTCATTTGTCTCAATTTCCATTGGTTCTGACTGCCCAAAATGCATGCAACCTTCCTACATAATCAACACATTTCTTCCCAATCATTTCAGCAGCGACCTAATCCAAATTCAATTACCCTGAAGGTGTGAAGACAGTGTACTCCACTGACCATAGAACACCATCTGAGCTCTTGTGGCACAACACACGCTTTAAAATCCTACTAAAATAACCCATTCAGCAAGACTACCTCCATATTTCCCACATATGACTGATGTATCAGGTCCCTAGCATGTCAAAATTCCTATGTTATGCTCATTAAATAACCTACAGTGGGTTAAAACTAACATGCCTGACAACACTCAGTGTACAAGAATGGTAACCACATCATATATGCTTTAGGAGTTGTAATATGCACAAACAGAATTTTTGCCTTCTTCTGTAGTGCAATTGATGTGGCTCAAACAAAAACTAAGTCATAAAATTTTCATGCCATCTAGTATAAAGAACTTTGTCAAATCTGACACATCACATCAAATTTGTTCAATGCAGATGGGCAGACAGAATTCCTACATAATTTTTTAATGAAGGCACCTAATAATAAAGAATAATTATACTCTTTGCCAAGAACAGTAACATTCCACTAGCCCACATAGAAAACTCAGTGTTACCAAATTTCTGTCCTGAACCTGCTGCATATTCATGCTGTCATTGATGAGTGGAGTTATCTGCTATGATATAGACATTTTAACTTTTTCCTCAGTAATACCAACCAAATTCTTGGAACAGGTAACAACAGAGCTGTCATTTATATACAAAATTATCACTCAATTCAGTGGACATACTTCCTGAAAAATCACCAGAAGTCTTTCACCCTTACCAGCCAGTATACTAAAGTAAACAAGTACTTCCAAAACCACTGTAATACAGGAAGGAGTACACTGGTAACAACCTCTCAGCTGACAACAACAATCTACAAACCTGCAGAAATGCACACAGACACATTCATTACAAACTGTATTTCTTGTGGTCACACGTGCTGTGGCATAACATCGAGCATATTCACATTATCACACTGCTGAGCACCTGAATCACTGATTGCACTTCACATGACTTATGGGATTACTGAATAATTCTGTACAAAATATTTGAGATAATGAGTAACAAACTATGCTTTGGTAAGGTTGCTTTATAAATAAGACAATCACCGGATCCTGAACCTTGAATAACCTCAAGGTTACAGTATTGAGTATGGTGCACTGAATATCCTCACAGTCCATCTATCTATTGGTGTGCATTACCTCAACAGCCAAATATTTTCTCGTATTCTGTCAGGCATGCCAAAATGAGTAACCAGCAATACACTCAATACACATCCTTGTGTCATTATGACGACCGCATTGCTATCCCTAAAGATGAACCAAGAGCTGGTTGGCACTAAGGAGCCGCAGATGCAGAATTCTGTATGTTGAACCACAGATATTTGCAAACTGCACAGACAGTGAGGTCATTACAAGAATGTTACTTTGACAGCTTCATTAAATATGGAGGAACACAATGGTTTGAATGTTTGAGATGTTACATGTTTATGAGGGAATCAATGTGATACTTCTCAGGTCACACAAGCACAACACAATCAGTGATTCAGTCAAAAATTGGTACTAAGAGACAAGCTAACACACTACATCAAAATGTATCAAAATGCTATATGCCCCAACAGACACGCAGCAGCACCGTTGTGGTGGATACTGTGACAACTTTGTTACAAATGTACTCTTGGGTATATATTAAATGTTATACAAAACATAGGCCATCATTATTTATAGGTGACAGTGACAGTTTGATCTACACATTGGGAGGGAGAGATTCCTCTGCAGTACGAATAGACTTAAACTAACAGTGGTGTAGATAAGTGGTTGGTGCCAAACCCCTCCACCCACAACTTGATAATTGGGGCCCCTCCCAAAATAACTGGCAAAGTTACTTCCAGATCTCATTAACCCAGAATACTGCCATTCATCATAAGAATGGAATCTACTACCTAAGAAACCTCTATGAAATGCATTATTCCATATGTTTAGTGGCATCCTGACCCACAGGGCTTCTCGTGCTGTCAAGTCTCTTGCGGCCTTATCTACACCACTCAAATCTAATAACATCACTTCTATCATGCGGCATTATGCAGCAGTGTCTGGGAACTCGGAACCAATGAAAAGTGGTCCCAATATGTATAAGACAGAATGCCATAATTTTACAGGTATAAACTGGTTGCAACTGTGGGGAAACATACATGATAAGAAACACTCACCAAATATTTGCTTGCTGGTAATCATCCAAAATTTTGATTTTCACACAGCAAATTTTCTGCACATTTCTTCGGACCTTAAAGCTATATATGTCCAAATGCAGCTCCTCTCACACTGTTGCAGCTAACAGTAAGAATGCTAAGAACAAAATCATTCTTTCTAGACCCTTATAATATAACAAATCTTAATACTTTTGGGTAGAACTATTTCTGTACACAGAAGTATTCAAAGGCGTATATAATGGCTACCAAACTTACTCACTCAACCATCCAAGGACTGTCTCCATGGACAATTACAACTACAGACACATTACGTACATTTAAGTAACCCTCTTGTATCAGTGCACATGTCTCTAGCACACAGATTGCCTTAAACATTAACTTACAACTTACATAAAGCCTTTCCTTTCAAAATGAACATAGTGCACACACCACTGTTCTTAAACACAACTCTGTACCAAAACTTTCCAATGTAGTGCCTTATTTAAGAAAACAACAACAGTCACTTGGAAATAAGTATGCGACTGTGTGCTATATTGCCATATGACAATGTATTTGCATTATATGGTGTATATTCAACACGACACACCAGTGAATCTTGTGCATCCATATCGCATCACTGTTGCACCATTTCATTCAACAACATGTTTCAAATACCGAGTAGTGACCACCATACAGTTGATAACAACTGTTCCAAACAATAAAATTAATGAATAAAATATTAGTATTAAAGCTCATACAAAATTGTTACAAATTTATAAAACTCTTTGGTATGTTCTCATTAAGCTTCCCTAATTTCTTGTGCTTTGTTGGTAATGTCTTCTGCCCTCTTTGATGTATCTCTTGGCTTTTGTATCAACAACATATTATTATTGATGTATGGTGTATGTGTATGTATAAATGGTTTTAGTGTTCTGTATAATTCTGATATCTGCTCTTGTTATTTGTGACTACAAACAAGTATAAGTTACTTACTGAATGTCAACTGTGTGCAGTGTTGCAGCCAGTGCATACATCTGCTGCTATCTAACTGTAGCAAGTTGATACATATGACATTTCAAATTTTGGGGTGTTATCAATAATGTTCATGTGAGATTATTTTTGCTTATTAATCATAGGTTGTATTTCTCAAAGATACAATGATGCTGTATATCTTGTTGCTATTTTGTACCTCTAGTACCAAACAGTTTGTCACATGCATGTCCAGTATGTAATAATATGAGACGAGTACTACTTCTAATTGATGCTGTAACATCATTATTATTATCTTTATTATTACAAACTGCTTGGGTTTGTTCTTTAAATCTGGTGTTTAAACTTTGACTGCTTTGTCCAACATATTTTAATAGACAATTTAAGCATTTTAGTTAAAATATACTGCTTTTGCTGTGTTTTATCTGCTGTTGATGATGATGTGTATTATGTTCCTCTTATGCAATGCTACTCTAATGTTTCTAACTTAAAATAATTTTGTAATAGCCACTTGGTAGATGGGTATCAAAGTTTTGTAGGAATGTACTACCTTCATGGTCAGTTGGAACTCTGGTATGTATGTGCTAAGCTACAGGGCATTGTTTTCCAGTATACACATAGCCACAGCCATAATAAAATTGCATCTCATTGGTTTGTTGATATTAATGTTTGTGTGTGAGTGTGTGTGTGTTTAATGGAAAAACTATTAATCTCTTGTAACCTGTTATGTCATAATATTGGTTACCTTGTTTGACGTTATTTCTACAATCTTTTCATTGCTGGGTAATGTCTGTAGTCTACATGCAGTTTGTTTATTAGGCAGTTAATGCTCGACATCTTGCATTCATTAAGGTGACATGAATCACAGTACACAAAATGTCTGCTGATGTGGGTTTTTTATATATTGTGAAGTTTTGTTTCCCTTGCTTCAAATCTGCTGTCAGATCTAAGAATTTGTTTGGTTGAGGGATCTTGTCTTGATTGTAACTAAGGGTGATGGTTTCAGTTCATGAAATCCTACTGGAACTTGTCTACATCTGTTTAATTTTTGTCATATGTGACAAGTATGTCATTCACATATCAAAAACAGGTTGCAATTTAGTGTTTCATTAGTAGTTTAAACATCTGGTTATGTTCCATAATCTGTAAGCATGATATTCTCTGCTTGCTGTTGGTAAACACACTAGTATACATTAAATTCTAACTGTTGTGAGTCAACAGTACATGGATAACTATTCTGAAACCCAAAACAAGAATATATGAAATACAGAAACTACAAACCATCCTTCAATTACAAAAGTTAAAAAAATGTAGTGGTATGGCACTGAAAAATTCCTATCACCCTAACAACAACCCTAACAAAATAACAAATATATATTTCTTATGCGGCTAACATACTGTGAACAAATGTATGCCTGATTTTGTTCAGTTTTCCTGGCCTTTACTACAAGTTCAGAGTCAAATCTGTGCATTGGCAGAATGAAAGATGGGCGATACAACCATCAAAACATCAAAGAACATGCACAAAGACCATGTTCCAGCTTACTTTCTGTAAACCAGCACACAGATTTAGCAACTTTATTCCTCTCAAATCATCAGCCCAACATGGAATGTGGGCAGGCAAACATTCTGGAACAAGTTACTGATCCTGACAAAATGACATGCAAGTGCAGACACACTTATGGTGGAAATCAATCAGAGAATGTCATCATAGTGGAGAATAAGAGTTCAGTTCATATTCTTGAACTGGTTATGCTTGTAACTAATTATGACCTTCACATGCAAGCACACATAACCAGCTGTACAGGAAAAAGTAATCTTCTTTACAGTAAGTAGACTGTCCTTTAACATGCTGTTGTTAATGCAGGTATTGAGATACCTGGACTAGTCATTCAAGAGACCACCGCAAGTGATATGATGGAAACTAGAACTGACATCGCCTTCACCAATTGACACTTTGTTGCTTATCACATAACAGATGATACATACAAAGCTCCCAGTGGTGGTATGTCGTCTAGAAAACAACCAGTGATGAATCCTGATCTTGAGGTCAGGTCTAGAGTAAGGGTACACAATGTGGCATTGTACCATTCCACAAGTCCTGACCATCACATCAGGACTCACCACCGAGAACAGCTGCACCAGCTTCTAATCCAAATAATGAAAACTTGCAACACTATACAAGGAAATACGCTGGTAACTGAACTGTCAATACACAAAGAAAATGTGAAAACTTCTCTGCACAGCTGTCCACAGTTCCCACACCAAATTCCAATATGGCGCTAGGCTCATGTATTGAATATTGTGCTGGTGCAGACAACAATCACTGTGATTGCAAGTGCATCACATTTTGGTTTACTGAATAATACTATACTACTGCTTCATTAGTCACAGAAATGAACAAACACGTGGGAAAATGCTGAAAAGGATATGCACCATAGAAGAATGAACATAAGAGGAGCCACTCACTGGTGGTCTAAGCCTGCAGCTCCAAGAAAGGTATGAAGATAATGTTCCACTCTAGAACCTTCTCTGTATATTGAAGTTACTGCAACACTGGAACACACTGAAAGTACTAGGAAATGAAAACTGAAGTCTGTGTACAGGGGACGAGCGAATAAATAACTGCTATTGAAATATGAGTTTGTACTAACAGCTGGAACTGTTCTGCACAAATTTTGACTGACATAATTCTCATCAAATTATCTCCAAACAAGCAGTCTAGATATTCTGAAGGCAAGTCATATAGTGTCTGGAATATGAGAAAAAAAAAAGTAGTTTAGCAGAATTTTGACACTGTTACAGGAGTTGCAGCTGAGTTCTGGAAGAGGACACTTGCATGTGCACGTGTCTAGTCACTGGCCAAGGGAGGGGACCAAACTTGTTAAAGTTGCTTTTAAGACAGGAGATACTGTTACCCAATATGCTGTAAGTGGATCAGTGACCAGTATCTATGTTTCATTATAGCTTACACAGTATAGAGGGCATAGACTGTGGGCAACATGACCAAGGAATCATGATGACTCCTGGCAGAGGCAAGAGACACTTCTTTTGCTTAAAGCATCCAGACCATGCTCCCTATTCAATGCGTACCACGAGCTATTTTCCCTGGAGGTAAAGTGGCTGGTAAGTGAAGCACACAACACACACCTCCATCTAGCGCTGAGGTTAGGAATGCACTGAGCTATACCTCTACTCCCAACATGCCTTCATGATGAAGCAATCAACAAAGCACACAGACAATTTTATCTTTACTTCTTATTCAGTAAATTAATGACCAATTACACATTGCAGTTTGTGGAACAACACTAAATAGGAATCAATTGAAATGTTTAGAGTTGAGAAAAAGTAACTGCCACAGTAGTCAAGAATGACTGCTGGAAGGACTAGAAAGCCATAAATATAGCAATGTAGAGAAGTTACAAATGGAAAGATATTCCACCTGACATCTACAGCTTACTATCAAAGTAAAAAAAAAAACATTTTTGATAGCACATCTGAAATTGAATGATTTAATAAAACTATGTCAAAGTTAAGCAAGGGAACAGAATGATGACATAACTAAATGACTAAGGCATTTTCTTGCAATCTGCTGTGGTTTATTTGAAGAAAATAACTATTTCATTTCTCTTTAGGTACTGAACTTGGAAAAGACTTTACAACTATTTTATACAAACTAAAAAGAAATCATAATGGAATTCACTCATTATATTTACCTATAAATCTGTAATGTTACTAAAAGTTCACCCTGGAACAGGCCATGAAGGACCAGACTGGGAGAACAGGCATAGCTCTACACTTTAACCTTGGTGCTAGATGGGGATGGCTGGTCACCACCACACCCCCCTGATTAACACCTGGGTAAGAGACCCAGTACCGACTGCTCAGAAGGCTGGGTGAGCATCAGGGCCAGTCTGTATGGGTGCAGAAAATCTCGCCCCACCCGGATTCGATCTCTGGACTGTCCAGCCCATAGCAAGTCACTATAACAACTACGCTATCCCAGCCCACATGTATCATTATTGCAATGCCTGAAATAATTTTATAATGTTGTTACATTACAAACTGAGCAGTTACATCTAACAGTTTTCATCACTTCCATAATGTCTCACGGATTAGTATATAAACCATAAACTAGCAAAAACTATAAGTAAGCATCACTGGTAGGTTTGAAGACATTCCCTACACTATTTACATTCAAATCAATGAATATAAACCAGCATCAGTAAGGAAGTGCAACTTTTAAACTATGACCAAACAGCACGAGACTCAACTGACAATCTTATGAAGAAGAGATAAAGGCAAGTTCTAAGGCTGCAACGTGACAATGCAGGTTGTAGAACTAGGCACTGAACAGATGTAACAGGCTACCTTCTCAATCTATCATCAGAATTGTACTATCACATTTGAGGACAAGAGCCACTATATCCTGACAGAAGTGGGTATATCTACCAACACTGTGATACATAATGTGGTAGCATAAACTGAGACCACAGAACAAAAGGAAATATTTCCAAGGCCTTTCCTTGACACAAAGGAGACATCTGATAGGACCTGATTTGCAGCAACAGTATAAACTTCCAACAAGCATGAACTTAAAACAAATTTTGTAGGTCGATTTGATCAATATTGGGAAGTGTAGAATCATAACAGCCACATTACTGGAGGAAAATCTGAGGTTGTTAAGGCTGGCAGAAGGTTATCATCCCTGCTGTGAGGGCTGGTGGTGGACAAACTTCTCTGAGCTAAGTAGAGTGGAATACACTGATGATATGACAATTGTAATCAGTGGGAAATTCCCCAACTGTAACATGTGCTACAGTACAGCAGTCATGTGACAGAACTCATCCATCAACCCAAATACATCAACGATTCCTTTTACTACAAGGAGAGGCATAAAGGTCCTTAGGACACAAACTCCCATTGCTACAAAGACACAGATGTTCAAGGAGGATTAATTCTTTGGAATAATTTTGAATAAGGGATTAACATGGCAGAAAATAGGTGCATAAGCTTATGGACAGGGCCTACAGGATACTTGGACCTGTAGAGGCCCTTCTCAGACAACATGGGGACTGAAATAAAATACTGGATATGCACATATATTAAAATCGGATATAATAGTATTAAGGTCCACAATCACACTTCCATAGTGAGATGGCCACATATTCAATAGAAAATACACAGGTCTGAATAACCAAGCTAACCTTGTTGGAAAATCTGGGCACAAATGGGGCCATAAGGCCAGCCCTAAGTTGCACCTAAGGTCAGCCCTGGATTCCCCTACCATACTTGAAGGCAGAGGCTGAGGTCCAAGTGGGGATCATATGTACACTCAGCCACAACAGACACTGGAAGACAAAATTTATAAAGTATTGACATGCAGACATGTTGAGATATGAGACAGCCCATCATACAACTGGGTAAGATAAAGCAATCCCACTACAGGCCTGGACAGGCCCTGAGGGTTCCAGGAGGTTGAGGCTCCTAGATTTCAAGACAATTGGCACATGAAGGTGGTAAGGTTGTCAGCCCTACACAACGGCCGCCTTTACCCCCTCGGAAATATTTCTGGTACTCATTTCTGTTAGAGGCTGAGTCAACACCAGGGCTATAGTGCGGCCGGAAGGACTATGTCAATGAAAAATTCCCATGTCATCATCAGGAATCGAACCCATGACTTTCCGGTTTGTAACTCAGTACCTCAACCAACTGTGCCACCGCATGCCCCATCATACAACCAGGGGGTTAACAAAATGCTCCCAAGATACATAAACAAATAACAAATTTCCTAAAACAGGACAGCAATGCATGTCCAAAGAGAACCTGCTCCTGCTCGCAGACTCCACTAACTGGCTCACAGAGTACACATACATTAACAATCTGCATCATACATAGTATTTTATCATGCAACTGCTTGCCATAGAGCAGAAAACATAATTCCAGAGTGACTGATGATTCTACCTGTTCTGTAATGCTCAGTCCTGATTAGTCCCACACTAAAAACAACTTTTTGTAGAGGTGATGAGAAATTGGGGTTAGGCCCAACAGAAATGAGGCATAGTCTGGTTCACAGATGGGTCCAAAGCATATAATGGGGAATGGTGCTAGGACACAAGAAAGAAGCTAAGTCCCATACACAGCACTGTTCCAGTGCATGCAACAGAGAATAATGGTATGAGAATAAAAATATCTACATTTTATCGAACAGTCAAGCTGGGACTAAAGTACCTAAAAATTACCTGATGAGCTCAATATTAGTCTGGGATTGCTATCAGTCCCTTACGAAACTTGCCAAACATGACAGTGTACAACTGGTATGGGCTTGGGGACAAAGAAAGGTAATGAGATTGCTGATCAACTGCCAAAACCAAGTGGATCTCAATATCCATTAATACGACCCACACTGGACACTGGAGCTGCTACATAGGCCACCAGACATTGGATGGACAGACACTATTAAGCACAATGGAAATCCACATCGGGAAAAAAACGTGCAAAGCAGTTTCTTGGAAAGCCCTCTGCTAAAAGAACTATGGTAAATATAAAGTTGTAGCTGTACACACCATGAAGGCATACTAAGTGGAGTGGAATTATAGTTCCAGTCACTCACAACAGTGGTACCTGATGCAGGTGAGTGGTCAGCCTCATGCCCCAGTTACTTTACCTTCAAAGAAATAGATCCTGGTACCCACTGAACAGGAGGCTGAGTATGGATATTTTTGGAGGAAAGAAAAACCTCTTCCACCTGCCAGGAATCTGACCCCATATTGTCCAGTCTATAACCTAATCACTATACTGACAATGCAATCCCAGCCCCAGAATTACTACATGACTGAGTCGAATAAGATCCCACTGATTCCTCACTAGACACATATTCATACTGTGACGAGCAAATATTCTTCAGTGAACAATAAAAGTGCCTCATGTTCTGTGTAACTGTCTGGTTCTGGCTGAAGAGAAATTCCATCCACCTCAAAAAGCCATGTAACTCCAAACTACTGTGCTTCATCAGCAGTGCAGAACTGCTAGAAAGGGAACTCAAAACTGTCAGATCCACCGATGCAATTGCTGGTTACTGCCCACCCATTTAACCTTCATCTTAACATTATACTTCTCCATGATCAGTTTTACCATTGCCCAGCTGAGGCCCTTTATACTGTACACTCAGATTCTACATCTGAGACTTTCAACCACAAGCTTGAGCTCAACAGGCTCCTAGCCTGATTTCAGGCATCCTCAGTCATTCCATAAAAGTGCAAGAATTATATCTTGACTGACCACTACCAGCCACATACCAAATATGAAACTCCTTATACTCAGTGTAACACTAAAATAAACATATGCATGCAAGCTAAACAAACAGGAACTCAAGGAACACATTCTTCAAGTCTTGTCCCAGACTCAGAGCACGAGCTGCATCTGTGGCTGTCTAACATAACATATCTGAGTGCCAAACCTAAGACCATGCACTCCCTGCAGGCTGCACATAATAGAAATGTCTGTATACTTATTCCTCCATGAGATCTCAGGCAACTCATCTAGTTACAGTACTGCATCTTGAATGCTGTGAACATTCCTAAAATATTGTCAATGCTACCAACTCTAAGTATTAAAACATCCAAGCTTAAAGATTTTGCTTCTGTTAAAAAAAAAATCATTCAACACCACTTTAAAATAACAGCTTGTATCAAATGCACTGAAGGAGGCCTGCTCCCTATCTTCAATGTACAGGCACATGGGTCCTCAGTGCTACCAGGGTACAAAAAAGTAATCTTTGTACTCAGGTAAACACAGAACTTTAGGATCCAAGCTCTAAACAATGTTCTTATCTTCAGATACAAAAATTTAAAACATCTTAAATAGTAACAAACTTCAAACAACTACTGATTATTTAATTTGGAACTGATGAATTAAAATTCAAGGCTGTGTTAAAGGTGAACAATGAGGTTACCTGACTCTTGTCAATTGACAATGTTAAACAATGTAACATGTAACATTCCTATATTTTCCAAATGTATAAATTTAACAGAGTATAGCTACCAACATGAAAAAATGAGGTCCTGCATCACATTAGTGCTAATGTAGTGATCATAGATAGCTAGACCTCAGTCACTGAAGGGGGCAAAGCTCACCCCAATCAAACTGGTGACAGGTGGTTCAAACAACTGAGTGCAATAAACACCAGTCTTGGTGCTCTTCCACCTAGTCTGACATTTAGTTTGGACCCACCAGGTGATCAAGCAGATAAGAGACTAACAAAACTGACCAGTGGGGCTCATAAGCCTAGACCCACCAGCTGATACAGCACATAAGTGGCTAACCCAACTACATAGCAGGGCTTGTAATCAGCCTGGAACCACCAGTTGTCCAAGCAGACAGAGGCTGTTTGAACCAGCTAGTGAAGCCTATAATCACGGGGTGAGAATGTTTGCTTGACTGATATGTGTGACCCACTGCCTGCAGGGGTCCTGCTGCTCACATAATGGGGCAGTTGTTGCCCCGGTCAGTGGGTCAGGTGGGTCACATGATGCTGCAGCTTTTGGCACGTCCCTTCAGCTCAGCTTTCAGGTCCAGCTTGCTCTTCTGCTGGGTATATGCTCTCTGTCTCTGAAGCACTGAGTGGTTCTTGTTCAGCTTGCCCAGCGCAGCCAGAGCTGCCACTTCAAATGCATCCTTCACAGCTTTGCTAGATGTCTTGGCAGATGTTTCCACATATGTCATAGCACCAACCTGTCTACTCACTGTCACAGCCTGTAAAACATACCTGTCAGTGTACTTCTGGAGCTCCCAGTGCAGATCAAATGTACATCTGAATGATGCAACTATGCTGTAAAGTACACTTACCACTCAGGTGAATACAAAGTTCTGTTGTATATCACTGTACACATTATCATATAAACTATCTGCATCTACAGTACACAGTCACTCTGCTGCATCATCATAAAATGTATCACTAGTAGAGTTAAGTGTCAGAATGCAGGCTTTTGCACATATTAGTTTGGAACATGAGCAAGTGCATCACATCATAAGCCATATCAAAGGCTGATAACATGACCATTTACTTAGAAATTCTGTTCCAATGGAGGAAACAAGACTTCAGGGCCCCGAAGTCAAGCATACCTGCCATTCAATGGTGTAATGAATGCTGGCACATTACCTGTTCAGAGGTGACCGGTATGCGCCTCTGCTTGGCAAGATTAGAGATGGTCTCAATGTCATTGCGCAGGTCACTTTGGCAACCACACAGGATCACAGGAGTGGTGTCACAGTGTGTCTGGATCTCAGGATGCCACTGCAACAACGCAGTGCGTAACTTGAAATTTACATAAAATACCTTGCAATAATCTACTTTCGTATGAAATATATGTCAGAGAATGTGCCCTGCGTATATTACAACATATAATATACAAGTCAAACTCTATTAGAGGTGATACAGCATACTTACACATTATGGACATCACTGAACACACAAATCACACAGTATGGATCATGCTGCAGCATGTAACTTGCACAGTACAAATCATGCTACAATACGAGGTCTGTCCCAAAAGTAATGAGGATGATTTTAAAAAAAATTTTTTATTGAACATACAAGCAATTACAGTTTACTTCCTTCAAAATAGGCTCCTTGTGATCGAATACAGCGATTCCAGCGTTGCTGCCACTCTTCATTGCAATGAAGGAAGTCTTCGCTTGAGATGCCCTCGTTGCAGCTGCCTGGACGTTTTCAACTGTCCCAAAATGATGTCCTTTGAGTGGGTTTTGAGCTTGGGGAATAAAAAGAAATTGCACAGAGCCAAGTCAGGGCTGTATGGTGGGTGGGGAAGTGTTATGATATTATTCTGAGCCAAAAATTCCTACACATCAGATAAATTCTTCGGGACCAGTTTCGCACAAATTTTTCTCATGTGCAGATCTTCCGTAATGATTCAGTGGCAATCCGTTTTTGGTAGTCCTATGTCCTCTGAGATTAACCGCACATTCAAACATCGGTCCCTATCCAGAACAGCCTTCACACGGGCCACATTGTTCTCATTTCTTGAAGCTGAAGGACGCACTGCGCACTGTTCGTCCTCATTGCTCTCCCTTCCGTCCTTGAACGCCTTGTGCCACCTGAAGACTTGGGATGAAGACAAAACAGCATCCCCATAAGCTGTCCTCAAC
>Ga0123352_10007449_pt1 | contig 16890 bp, 12 predicted proteins | sample TergutLab28metaG_FD_89700 | JGI IMG/M metagenome (GOLD analysis project Ga0123352, IMG submission 89700) | Labiotermes labralis P1 segment gut microbial communities from Petit-Saut dam, French Guiana - Lab288 P1 | ecosystem: Host-associated > Arthropoda: Insects > Digestive system > Gut ... | reverse complement strand
ATTTTATTCTTCTCACTTTATTTGTTTATTAGTACTTGTTAATAGTGACTTGTTTAATTTTGGTTGTTTTTTTTTTTTTTTTTATAGTTGAGAAACACAATGGAAAATCTGACTTGTGCCACAGTAAAAAATTCTGCGGTGGACATGTACTTCCGACGACAAGTGGAACTGTCTAACATGTACCGCACCATGGAGGCTAACAATTATGACACTGCTGAAGAAGCTATACGAGATGTTAAACAAGGGTAGCTTAATCTTTATTTTATACATCCCAAGGACACCTTCAGCATTCCTTATAAATTAGTTCCTCTCTCATAATGACTCCTAGACATGCCCTTCTTTTGCCTTACATCTATATTAATAATATCTTAAATGTCAAAACGTACCTCTTTTCAGCATTTTGTTACCATGGAAGTACACATCCTATCCACATTTATTTACCATAATTTTGATGTGTTGTTACTTATAGAAAAGTGAAAATCACTATTCTCTTGAAGCATCCAAATTTAGGCCATGTAAAATTTCATGCATAACTCACTATCCTAATATGCAAATAGCATAAATTATCTATGACTACTCACAGCTACATACAATAAACCATGAGGGTGGTATATGAAACAATGTATGACCTTTGGAATTCCACTTTAAGCTACTACTAAATACATTTGATAAAGAAACATCAGTTCATTAGCATTATTTGGGTTCTTTTGACATGCACGCATGCGCTCGCGCGCGCGCGCACACACACACACACACACACACAAAATCCTTCAGTCTCATGTCTCCCAGGTTGTTGCCAGGAGAACATAAAAGGTATATTGCTTAAAGAATCCGTGTCCATCCCTGTTTCGTTACTCAGGAGTTATATACATTTTAAAGCATAAACTGATCAATGTGGTATTTAAAGACTTGTAACTATCAGGTATTATGGTGAGAAAAAAAAATAACATAAGGTGCACCATGCCTGAGGTGGTTAGTTGCCAGCCTTTTGCTGTGGAGTCCCAGTTGCAATCCAGGCCAGTTTATTGAGATTTTTGGTGGACAAAATTGCACTGGTACAGTCTTTTCTCTGAGTACTTTAGTTTTACCCTGTCAGCATCATTACATGAATGTTTTGTATTCACTGTAATGTACCAACAACTCTTTAAAATCTTAGCAATTGACATGTCTTTAAATCACATACTTAAAAATACGTGGGCTGATCATTTAATTCTGGGACTGATTTTTTTGTGAGTGAATGAGTAGACTTAATGGCTAGTTGGTCTTGTCTCCTTTGAAGTAGTGTCCTTGTGCTTGTATGCACTTATTCCAGCGCTCCAGCCACTGACGAAAGCACCTCTGGTAGTCACTTTTTGTAATAGTCCTCAGTTGTATCGTCACGTTGGCTTGAATCTCTTCAACATAATCGAATCAGCAACCTTTCATTGTTTTCTTCAGTTGTGGGAACAAGAAGAAGTCACACGAAGCAAGGTCAGGGGAGTAGGGAGGGTGTGGGAGCAACGGAATGTTGTGTTTCGCCAGAAATTTATTTGTTTGGTGACAGCCCTGTGGGCAGGGGCATTGTCATGGTGCAGGATCCAATTGCCGGAGCGCCACTTCTCAGAGCGATGTCTAGGCACAGCATTGTGGAGGCGTTGCAGGACTGTTTTGTAGAATTCCTTATTTACCGTCTGTCCTCTAGGGATGTAATCATGATGAACCAGCCCGTCAATGTCAAAGAACACAATCAACATGGTCTTGACATTGGAATTCACCTGCTGTGCTTTCTTTGGTCAAGGAGATAAAGCTGTGTTCCACTGGGAGGACATTTGCTTTGTTTTCGGGTCATACCCATAAACCCAGCATTCGTCACCAGTGATTACCAAAGACATCAGGTTGGGATCATTTTGGGCTCACTTACGGAGGTCAGTGCAAATTGACACGCAATTGTCCTTCTGCTCCGCCGTCAGGAGATGGGGCACAAATTTTGCTGTCACACGTCTCATTTGCAAATCTTCAGTTAGAATTTTCTGGCACATACCGAATGCTGTTCTAACTTCCTCTGCAACCTCTCTGATAGTCAGACGTCAGTCAGCACGAATGATTTCTCACACACGTGCCAGTCTCCTCGGTGTGGGAGGTGGACGGCCTTCCTAGGCGGGGGTCATCTTCAAAGGATCAGCATCCACTTTCGAAACAGATATACCTCTCAAATGTCTTCAATCGACTTAGGCAGGACTCTCCAAAAGCTGCTTGCAGCATTTCGTATGATTCAGCACTAGTTTTCTTTCCCCAGACAGAAACAGAAATAGACACACACATGCTGCTGCATTTCCCCCTCCATCGTGAGATGCGATGCACACTGCAGGTAGACGTTCACTGAAAGGCTTCCACAGAGCAAATGCAGGGAGATACTGACCTCCGGTTTTACACATACACTTGCAAAGATTTGACATGTGTCCCACTCTGTTGCCACTTCGCTATGTATTATATTTTCCTGGAAAAAAAATCAGTCCCGGAATTAAATGATCAGCCCACCTACAGGTGTGTCACATCTTTTTAAATGTACATTATAGAAAATAATAAGTAAGTGTTTGTTTCTTAATTTGCACTGAATGCCATGTGTAAAAGATTTTAAATTGCTCTGTTATTGTTTATATTAAGTAACACAGAAGGATCATATACATAGATCCAATCATTAAGTAGGAGTTTATTATAGCCCTGTGGTACAAGAAGTAATAAGTTCATTATTTCAGCTCACTTTACTTAAGAAACACTGGAATGAAGAATGAGAATTTCTGTTACTTTTTCATAATAATGACATATAACCTACACATTGCAATTCAGTAGTGTAACAGCACACTTAGCCCAGCGGTCTTCACACATTTAGAACTGGTATGGAATAATCTGAACCAGTCTTCACACACACGCATATATATTTACACCTGTTTTGAATAAAATGTATGTGAAAAGTAACACAATAAACTGATTCACATAATTCTAGACATTTCTAGAAATGTAAGAAAAATTCTTAAATTCCACTTTAAGACTGCTTAAAATATTAAAAATGGCAGTGTATATTCAATGCCACTCCTTCAATTCATTACTCAATACACAAACATATTTTGTTGACGCAGTAAACTCATGGCCTTCATATGGGACAGTTCTCGTCTGGAGTTTGAGGCAGCACAAGACTGTGAACTGGTGACAGCAGGTGAATTATTTGGACGCTCAGGTTATGGGATTGGCTTGCAGAAAGGTTCCCCCTGGGCTGATGCTGTTACACTGGCTATCCTTGATTTCCATGAGAGTAAGTACGAATGGATAGTCTAGGATCTAACTTGAAAACCATAACATATGGGTTCCTAGTCTATAATATAAGCACTCCAGTTCTGTCTTGTACCTAGAAAATCATGTGGTTTAATGTGTAATGTGATCAGGTAGGTATCTGCAAGACTTGTGTGAGAATACAGTAGGGTCTCGTTGTATGACGGGGTTACATTCTCGAATATTTGGTTCTAAATTGAATCATCGTAAAATGGGTACTGTTTAAATGGTTTAAATTGAGATAGGTTCATGGGCCAAACAAATTAGTCACACAATTTTATAATTTACAACATTTCTTTACATTATGCCATACAATTTTAATTTACTGAATTAGGTTTATAGAAAATTACAAAGATAACTGAGAAAAATCAATCAGATCACTTTTTATTTTGTTGAAGAAGGCCCAGGCCATGGTTCAGAAGACATCAAGAAAGAATGTAACATCAACTGTTTTGATGTTTTCTTCTCTTCTGTCTTTTTGATGGATGTCATGGGTGGAAAAATCACAGTCAACTTAAAAGAACTGCACTAAAATAAAAAAAGAAACACGTGCACACCGGAAAAGAACTATAAGCACACTAAGTACAGACAGTTGCAACAGTGATGCACCACAAGTCAGGAGTGCTCGTTCTGACTCACTGGGGGTCGTAAAAGTGAATCGTTGTAAAACGAACCGTTGCAAAATGAGACCCTACTGTATTTTGAATTCAGTAGGACATTTTGCTTTCCTGGGTCAGTAGGAATGTACTTTCATCACACTGTTATAATGTATGAGTAATCTTATATCAGGACAGGTTATTGTAAGCTCTACCCTGGTGAAGAATCTTTTACTGCTAAGGAATACAATGCATTCACTCTTCCCATCATATCTTTTTGAATATTAATGAAAATGTCTGTCATTTCACGGACCTCCTGAACACACAACTAGCAAAGCAATTCTAGTTACATTAAGTCTGATACAGTGTTGTCATCAACATGAATATATTTACAGGTACACTATTCTGACTCAGTGATCATACATTTCTCAAAAGAAGTTCAAGTAACCCTAACACCATTACTTTCTCAGTACTACTTCAAAACCTTTATGAAAACTACTGGCTGTTTACTTTTAACTTAATTATTTTCCTTTGTGTTTGGTGCATCATTAGACAATAGACAACCTGTGTCCTCTAAACAATACAATACTTAAAACTTAAAAGACAGTGGTACTGTATTGACATCAAGGAACTCAAAATTTTGCCCAGAAAAAGTGTTTGTTAATTTTTGGTTGGTTCCCAGAAGAAACAGTGATAATTGCATTGAACATCATTATTCAAATTAACTTCAATATAGGTATGTGATGGTGTTCTCTGTGTGGTAAACTAAACACATATGTGTGTGTATGTGTGTGTGTGTATATATATATATATATATTATTCTGATTAGCTTGGCCACTTGACTCATGAAAACACTGTACTTTAGTATTTACATCTTACTGTCCTCAATGATCTTATCAATTGAATATAATAGAAGTGATGCCAAAAAGGACAAAGACATAGTTGAAAATAACGGAGGATGATGACAGTAATGGATAATATATTCCTAGAGATGCTACAACCAACACTTCAGATATATTTAAATATCTTGAATCAAGTGTCATTATTTCCTATGCAGGTGGAATTATGGAGAACCTGGACAATCGCTGGATCTTACAAGGAAATTTTCAGCAATGTGAACAGTTTGAAAAAACACCCAACACTTTAGGCCTTAAGAATATGGCTGGGGTGTTCATTCTTGTAGCTGCAGGTATTGTTGGTGGAATATGTCTCATTATCATTGAGATGGTTTACAAGAAGCATCAGATTCGCAAACAGAAGAGAATGGAACTTGCACGACATGCTGCTGACAAGTGGCGTGGAGCCATTGAGGTAAAGCATAGGGTAACTGGACTTCGATCTCGCTGCCCCTTCACAAATATACACAGAATTCATATTAAAATGAAATCTGATCATAAAAAATACTGATTTAAGTTCAAGATCCAGGATTGATTTTCTGGTCCTCCACATGTATCAGATATTGTTGCTGGTAAGTATCACATACAGAAGCTTTTAAATGTGATAAGCAACGGATGATATTTAATTTTAGTTCATTATTAATAACTGAAACCATCAAAGGAGAAGTATATTATGTTTCATATTCTACTGACATGTTTAAAACCTAAATGTTCAACACTGTTACTCTTAGCATCTTATGGTTCATATTGGTAAGTACTTATCCACATTAAGTCCATCACCATGAAGCTAATTTTTGTAGATTTAAAATGTCCATTATCTGAATTTCAATAACATGTATCATCTCTGGAGAGTGTTGGAACAAACTAAAAAATTTAGGGTGTACAATTTCTAGCACATTACAGCCTACATGCATAAGGTGTGTTTATTGCTTTGTTAACCGAGTGCTTAGACCCTTTGGCACTGAATGGTAAAATGTCCACAGTAATAACCTTATTACCACATAGATTGGCCCTGTTTCTTTTAGTATTGTACTGTACTGTATTAGGGCATCTGCAGAGCATACACACAGAGGTTTGGTTTGGTTTGGTTTAGTCTAGTTTAGTGAAGTTAATGAGTACTGATTCTGTGTTAATTACATGTTACTGTCTGAATATAACCTAAGGCATACTGGAAAACACACAGATGAAACTTCAGCCATGCTTTATTGTCATATAGGAATCATCAACTTAACTATGGAAAATATATTTAGAAATGCACTTCATGTTACAGAAAATGAACAATATAAAACTATTACCTTCACTAATAAGGTGCTATTAGATGCTATTTCAGCAAGAATTTATCGTAAAAGGTAGTAAAGAATGTATTATTATATTATTTATGACACATGTAAAATATTTTTATAAGCTTTTTGAGAAAGTGCTGTGAATTTTATAGTTCTAAGGCCCCCTGTTGTATTACAGGTACTGAATATCTACCTTTTTCAGTTAGTGATTAGTGTTTTGGTACACACAATCTTTTGCCGTCAGTGTATGATAGCAATTCACATGGAAGTCTTAATCGCAGACTTCCAGAAATGGTAAATCATATTCATGGAAGTGGTAGTGTTACTGACACCAGTATCTCCTTATGTACTAAGAACACACCTCATTAATGGACAAAGTGGAAAACCAAGAATTTTGACCTATGAGTCTTGACTCCCTGGCTGTCTCCAGGCAGCCAGCAAAAACGGTCATCTTCCATAGTAAACAGCATAAACAAATAAGGTGATGAAGTTGTTCTGTAAATGTAACATGTGAAAGAGTGTTCTGAGGCTTTCTAAAATTTACTACAGAAGTAATTTAAAGTTTGCATCATTTCATGGTATAGTTTCCAACACATCATAACACATCCAATAATACAAGTTTATCAGTGTAGAGCAGAGTTCATACTGATCTTTTGTGAAATACTGGACTATGCAACATAAACCGCAGTAGAAGTAATATTGTTGTAAACAGCATGTTTTTATACATGTTTGCCAACACTCTGTTAGAAAAAATAAAAAAGAAAAACAGTACAGTGGTAGATGTGGAACTTGCTGACAGTTTACTGATATGTGCTGGCTGAAGAAAGAGGCTGATCATAGTGACAAACCACTAGTTTTACAGCAGAAGAATGCCACTTCAAGTTATTTTATGAATGATGTAGCAGACAAGAAAGAACATTAATTTTAACACTTCCACATTTAATAACTCTGGACTGTACAAGACACACCAAAACTGTTTACTAAGTCTGCAGTTACCGCAACTGATTATGTGTCCCTGTCACTGCAACAGTCATAGTAACCATTTCATTGTCCTAGTAATGTCCAAATTAGCAACAGTATTTATAACTCATTACACTACCTACAAATTCATAGTTCTACTATTATGTGTTTCACTCTTATTTAGCTCCTACATGTTTTGGCGTAACTGCCAACATCAGGGAGCTGACAGCATATTACTAAGTCAACAATGCTTACACATATCAAATGTACAGGTTAAAATTTACATTGTATGAAATGTTATAGAATGTTGATTTTTGTCATTGCAAATTACAATCAACATTTTTTAACATTTTGTATGCTGTAAATTTTAGTCTTTACATTTTATATGTGTAAGCATTGTTGACAGTTTTATTGCTGTAGGTTTTAGTAATATAGGCGTCAGCTCTCTGATGACGCCAGTTACACTGACACATGTAGGAGTGGATGGAGAATAAAGTAAAGGTAAAGCAGTCCCATTACAGGCCTGGACAGGCCCAGTGGGTTCCAGGAAGTTAAGGTACCCAGACTACGTGAAAACGGCACAGGATGGTGGTGAGGTTGTCAGCCTTACGCACCGGCCGCCTTTACCCGCAGGAAATGCTCCTGGTACTCATTTCTGTTAGAGGCTGAGTCGACCCCAGGGCCATAGTGCGATCGGAAGGATTTTATGTCAATGAAAAATCCACTGACACCATCTGGAATCGAACCAGCAACTTTCCGATTTGTAGCACAGCACCTTAACCACTGTGCCACCGCGGTCCCCGGAGAATAAAGTATATATACTTTATTCTCTATCCACTTTACCTGACGAATATATTATTAGTTTCAATACAGACAACTGCTAGACGAGATCTCGTTGAAAGCTCAGAATTGGCACAACTACTAATGTTCTTATACTGTATATTTTCTCATTATATATTTTTGTGACCTGAAGATGGCCCACAGTGGCCAAAACATGTCGTTAGCCTAATAAATAGGATACAAAGACAGTTGTATTTTGACGTACCCACTCCCTCCTAATTTATGTAACTCCAGTAATTTTAAATTATTGGAACTTCATTATAAATGCATATACTGAGAGAACTCAGTTACCAGTTATAAAAAAATAGACATTCAAATAATTATATTGTACATTGACATGTCAGGGGTTTCGTGTCAGTTTAGTAGCAGTCCTAAGTGCTGCTTCTGTAATTTTTCATCTGTACATTTCATACACAGGGGCCAATGGTGTAAATGTACCAAACACCAAAAACATACTAATAATCAGACAGGTCCTTAAAAATGGAGGAACATTATTTTATTTGATGTCTGTAGCTCAATCTGAAAAGGATAAACTGTAAAATAAAGTCCAGTACATTCTCTTAAACAAAGGGCTACACAAAAGACAGACATGTCAGGTTAATATGACCACAGAAACATTACAAATGTTTGCTCAAGCGTTGAACAAAATCTAGCCAACTGAAAGATATGTAATTTGATGACGTGACAAGAGTAAAACCATTTATTACATTTGCATAAATATATCTTGCATTATATCCCTGTACATTACATGAAGTATTGGAAACTATACTTGTGCCTCAGGATATTTCAAAACATCAGTGTCTGTGAAGTAGGTGGTGTTTTGAGAGACATATTTTCAACATGCATGAATGTATTCCATATCGTGTGTCAGAATTGTCCAAGGCAGCAACATGAAGAGCTGCATATATGTGAGTGTAAAACCAGTACTTGACATTGTTAACCAGTTAATGTAATAATACAGCCAAACATTCGGCTTCTCATTAATGTGGATATGTACAGCATATGTGTACATATGAATAATGAAAGGAAGTAAGTTACTTGTATTATATAACATAACAGCCCTCAGGAAACCTTCTGAAAGAGCTATTTGTTTAGTTCCATTTTAGTGAGTGTTGGTCACACACATAGGAATGAAAAAGATATCCAAAAAAACAAATATACCTGCAAAATTGATAGAGGTGCACATGTATTAAACATGATAAAAACCGAACTATACAGCTACAACAGGCTGTACATGAAAATCCTTTCAAGTTCAAAAATTACTTGAGTAACATTTAACAGAGGGTTAGCAACCAGGCGCAGATTCTGTACGTCCAGATACTGTTGCTTACATAAACACACTACACTAAATAACTTATAAACAAACTCCAAAGTGCATGGTGCTGAGTCTTTCTTGGGTAGCTAATAGTTTCTCAGCTATTCAAGACATTTCCCACATTTTATGGAACCAGAAGGCTCATTACTGTGTTAACAACAGCCAAACACACTGATCCCTATACTGACCCACATGAATCCAGCCAACACCCTGCCATGCTATTTTGTAAGATCCATTTTAATATAATCCCCCATCTACACCTGAGTCTTCTCTTCCCTTAAAATCTTCTCCTCCAAAACCCCATGTATTCATTTCTTTTCTCTCCTGCTTGTGCTGCAAGCCTCACCCACCTAATTCTCTTTAATTTTATCACCGAAACAATATTTGGCAAGGAGTACAATATGAAGCTTCTCATTACACAGTAATCCAAATCTTACTGTTACTTCCACTCTCTTAGGTCCAAATATTCTCCACACAACCCTGTTTTCAGTCTGTGTGTTTCCTGAATGTGAGTGATCAAGTTCTACAACCATACAAAACAAGAGGCAAAATTATACTTTCATATATTTTGAACTCTATATTTTTATGCAGCAGACAGGAAAACAAAAGGTTCTGAACTGAATGGTAGCAAGTATTCTCCAATTCTTTTGCTGCACTTAATTTCTTCAATAGTGAAATTTTGATTTCTTAGTATCCAACCAACTGACCGACCAGCTGACCAACTCACTCCATGAAGCAGAGCCCTTCCTGGGCAGCTGACACATCCTCAGCTACTCCAGAAATTCCCTGCATTTTATAGAACCCGGATGTTCATTACCACATTACATTTCTGATAACATTCTTCACTGCACCACGTGCTTACATTCTTGATTGCCGTTCTAAGCGCTAAGAATTTGTATTTAGCATGAACACTGTTACATTGAAGTCCACATGCTTGGACAAACATACATTAATAATACAATCAGTACAGATGAGAAGAAAATCAAATAATACAAAAATTATTAATTGGACTTTCTGCTTAGGCCTAATATAATATTTTTAAAATGCTGAAAAACTACAAATGATGTTGTTATACACATGTATTTGAAGAGATGAATTTTCAATCTGAAATATTTATTCTTGTACAAAAAATAAAATGCATGCCCAAACATGACTTGGAGCTCCCATCTCAGTGTAATACAGAACCCAATAACACAATATTCTCCACAAAATATATGAAATGGAATGTATGCTTCTAACATTTGCCATGCAATATTGCCCTTCTAAAAATATTCATTGAGCCATCCAGCAAATACATTTAGAACCCACCCGAAAAACATGCACTAAATGCCATTGTACCTTTGTTGTGTCAGTTACATATAAACATTAAGTCTGTATTGATATACAACCTAGAAAATAAAATTTACTGAACTTAAAGTTTGTCTTTTTATTTATTTTTACCCCTGCTAATATAATACAGTTGAGTAATACCAAATTAGCGCATGTTTTAAATAATCAACTAAACCCAATATTCATGGCAAATGCTTTTGAGTAATATGAGAAGCTGTATCTCAAATCTGCCTGTCAGCATTTTGTGTGCATGAAGCACATGCAGTTGAACTCATCTCGGAACATAAGAACTTGTAAATGGGATCAACCCAGGATAACCAACACTTCAGAAGGAACAGACATCCATATAAAAAATCAAAAACAAAAGCAGATGGGGAAAAAGGAGGCAGAGAGAACTTGAGACTGTATAAACTGATTTTGTTAATTTGCTGTGAACTGCATTCTTGTTAGTTTATATATGCATGGTTTATGTGGCCTACTGCTATTTTTTTCCCCCTTCAATTTTAATAACATTATCTCTGAGCTAAAATTCAGCCCCCAGTCCAGTAGTAGATGGGATTCAAAAACCTCTATTATCAGACACTACAACAAAGCATGTAACTTTACTACACTGCAGAATTAGAATTATGAAAACCACAGACTGCTGAAATGTTAATCAGAATATCACAATTGCCTTTCAATTGCTAAGCAGAAGTGCATATTTCACAACATGTCCCTAGTTTCCTTAAGACCAGCAATCCAAAAACAAACAGCAATGCTAAATTTACTTCTTATTCAAAAAAAAATTTTCTAACTTTTGAAACAGAAATAGTTTATACTTCAGTAATATAAAAATGATATGAAAAGAAGTGGGTAATACATAAACATCTGCATATGACAACAGTACCGTAATACACAATCACGCAGCATAAGGGTACTTTCTGCCTAATTCTATAAAAATGTAACACAAATTTACAAGATCCACAAGCAGTGTACAATATGTGCTGCTACTTCTGTTGAAGATTATGCTATATCACTTACAATATTTTTATGAGATTGAATAAATAAATTCATACAGGACATTACATAAATAACTCCAAAATAAAACCTATTTCACTTCCACATTGTTACATTTGTCTTATTCTGTGATACTTGCTAGATTTAATAGAACATAGTCTTTAAATATTTCTTTTATATAAACAGTTCTGTCTAGGTAAAAGTTTGAATACCATCACCAATTTTTGACCATACTTTCATTAGGAGTAATGACAGTAGTCATTTAATTTCTATTTTGATGTCATAAATTTGGTGTGTTTAAAATGAACTGAGCAGAATTCTGAAATGTAGGAATTTGCCCATGTACACTTATGTCTGAAAGTGTTCGTTCATGGGTTTTAAATTCTCACAACAGTATAATGATTCCTCTGTCAAATCATGCAAAACTGTACCGCATTTTTTATGTTGCAAAGTATGAAATGGGCACCTTGGTTGTATCTCCCATACATGTGTTAATCAAGTAACACAATTAAGAAACTTGTGCCAGCATTTATCAGAGTATAATAAATGTTGATGCACAAAGGTCAAGCATCTTACCAATATTACTGAAGCTGTGAAGCAAATGAATAAATGTACACAAAAGGCCACTCATCAGGCACCAGGAATTGCTGTATGATATAATGATTGGTTTCAGTTTGTTCTTGAATCATACAGGTCATATCTTAATTCTTAAGTAACCATTCTAGAGGAGATATTTAAGACCACAGGTAAAATTTTAATTTCAGATACTAATTACAGTACTATTTGGTGAATTTTCAGAAACGGAAGACACTGCGAGCCACAATGGCTGCCCAGCGCCGTCTTAAAGCTAATGGTGTAAATGACCCAGTAACTGTTAGCTTATCAGTGGATGCATTATCTCGACATTGTGTGGAGACCAGAAGTCCTGCCCGTGCTTGGCCAGGTGGTTGTGATGTCAGACAACGTATTCCTCACACAGATGAGATTCGAGTAGCAACTACAACTCAAAGCAACCTGGCTTATGGGGCTGGCTTGCCTGATATGATAGTATAAGTTACTGTGTACTACCTTATGTGGCTTTTGACTGAGATCTTATAGTAAACTTAAAAAATTTAATTAAATATTAGACAGAATTTAGAAATTTAGTGAGTTATGAACACAAGTTCCTGTCACAAAATCTACACCCACATACACCTCATTACAACACACTATCATTTGCACAATGTTACATATGTGACTGTAAACTGTGCAATGAATGTGTCCTGATGAAAGGAAGGGGCATGTAACAAAAGACATCATACACTCTGACAAAAAGCCTGAGTTCTTACATGGTAATCTCTCGCCATTACATGTAGTATATCCGTTACATTTATAAGTACCGATATTAATTTATACTTGTATATTACTATCCTAGAGGGTTCTGACCATGGTGTATGAAATTTGAACTCACGGACGTTTTGGGCTTTTTCCATCGTATGTATTGAAATATAATACAATACATTTTGGAGAGAGGTTTGGTCCTCATCTTTGGGCTCAATTCTTCCAAAACCAAGCACAACAGAATTGCATGTGTATAGTGTCTTTGGAAATTTACATGACCATGGAATGTGTGGTATTTGCTAATTTCAAGTTAATCTTAATTTAATTACAGTGTAAATAATCATGTAGTGACAGTTTAGGAAGAAGCCTGAAGAAGGGGATCAAACCTGTCCCCAAAATACAGTACATAATATTTTAATACCTATGATGGTGGGTGGAAGTCCAAAAAGGTCACAAGTTCAAATACTGTAATTATATTGTTGACAGATAGGTGTTTGAATGCTTTGCATATTCAGTAAATGGGTATTAGGATTTCTGTATTAAAAAAAAAAAGTAATTCTGATTAAGAACTGGATCTTATGTGTATTGCTATAAATTTCTGCCACCTGTCATAATGAATTCCTTGAAAATGACATTTTGTATGTACATTTTCATATTAGTTTAGTACAAGAACATGCCAGATATTAATCTATTATGTGTTAAAGATTGTGGTACAATAAAACTCAACAATATACTACTGAAGTTTTTTGAGGTGGAGGGGCTCATATAACACTACAATTCCATATTCCATCTTACAAAATGACCTTGGTACCTTTTGTGACCCTTATCTATACCTTACAGTCAGTTGTATAATCTTCACTTTTGGCTCTGTGCTTTAAATGATAATATTTCACTTACCTCATGTCAGATGTAATGTTAATCAAAGAATTGTTCTGGAAATTGTTCTAAAACTGTGTAAAATATTTAATTTCCTTTAAAACCACAATGTATTTTTGGCATGTTTTTCAACAACACTGTCAGTTGGTATGTTTGTATAGCATCAATCATAGATACACGGGTATGTATGGAGTATTGCTGGAATGACACTGACCAGGAAACATTGAAGTACTTGGAAAGAAACCTATCTCAGTGCAACTTTGTCCACCAAGAACCCCACATGGACCAGCTGGGGACTGAACCTTGTCCTCCACAGTATGACGTTGGTGACTAACCACCTGAGACTTGACATGGCCTGAACTACTTTCTTTTTCTGTTATTAACATTCTATGTGGTTGATGTTAGATACAATCTGATGACTAATAATTAAAGCTTTACATTTTGAAATTCTAAAAATAAATGTTAAATGTTATTAAAAATTTGATTAAACAAGAAGTTTGGCATTATATATATACTTGTGTGTGTGTTTCAATAAATGTTTTTACCTAATGCAGTGTCCTAATAAAATGCCATTGTCTTATCTCATTTTAAAATTGACAGGTGTACCTGCAATAACCTGCACACTTCAATGCTAATAATTAGTATTTTCGAGTTTGTGAGTTAGTTAAAAAAAATTATATTCATGTGACACCCTGCATCTGACATTTCAATTTTACTTTTGTACATATTTTTTAAGGTTCTAAGGGGAACATGCTCCAAGTTAATTCCCACCCTTGCCCATAGTACTGTACCTGTTACAACCCACACTGTTCATTTGTCAACTTGTTTGTGTGTTTTGGCAACTGCTACTGTGCATGCACATTTGCCAGCCGCAATCTAACGGGACATTGCTCGCGATGTGCTTGCAATGATGCAATGTGTGGAGTTGACGGTATGATAAATACGAGACGATACAGGCCTCCCACACTGTAGGTGAAACAATATCTGATTACCCAAGACAGTAAGCATACATTACGTTTTTAAATCAATTACAATACGTTCAGCAATAAATTCTATTACCTGATTCAGTCAATTCTTTTTTTTATATGGTTTTTTTTTCAAACTAGGTCCATTTTGTCCTTTCATGTACAACCAGAATCTTTCCAGTGGTACAATATGGAGTGATCCCCAACAAGCTACACAAATTTAATACTTGTTTCGCTACTCATGCTTACATAACCTAAAATAGCACGGATACCTTTGCTTTCTTTGGCACCGATCATGTTACTGTGATGATATGTTTACTCCTGAACGACAGACGACACAAGGTTGTGCGTCCTTATCATATCATATCGGCGCGTCGTAAAATTATCGTTGCGTGATATACTCTGTGTGCGCGGTCCTATACCTAGCCTGTACAGTCAGTGCTACAATCATGGATAATTCAATGACACCATAGACACTGGTTTCCATGGTTACGACAGAGGTTGGTCGACAAAGGGTATCGATACTAACTAATTACTTGCATCATATTCCTTCCTAAGAAGCTACCTAATCCTCAGTTAGTCAAGAAATTTTCCCCAGTTTATGGAATCCTACGGATCATTACCGCATTCAAAAAAGGTCATCATCTTTCCCTGTCCAGAGCCAGAGCAATCAATTCCATGCCTATCGTCTCACTTCTTGAAGATCCATTTTAATATTATTCGCCCATCTACGCTGAGGTCTTGCAAGTGATTCCTTCCATTGGGTCTTCCCACCAAAACCGTGTATTCACCTGTCCCATCCCTCATACATGCCACATGTCCCACCCATCCCATACTTGATTTGATCACCTGTTTGATTTGATGTGTATTGGACCGTGCATTGTTGTGATAACTGAAGAATAAGAACCAACTAGATGCTACTTATGTTTTATTATACTTATTATAGGCTCAACATGTTTCGGGCACTAATATGCCCATCATCAGGAGCTCACGACTATAGTGCTGATTACCACATGGACCGTCCGGTTTCTTGGGTTGCTGTTAGTTTGAAGTTAGGTGCAGGCAGGCTGGATAGCCTGCAGCCTGGACACTTATCCAGCCTGCCTGCACCTAACTTCAAACCAACAGCAACCCAAGAAACCGGACGGCCCTTGTGGTAATCAGCACTATAGTCGTGAGCTCCTGATGATGGGCATATTAGTGCCCGAAACATGTTGAGCCTATCATAAGTATAATAAAACATAAGTAGCATCAAGTTGGTTCTTATTCTTCAGTCACCTGAATGATATTTAGTGAGTATGGAGCATAGAGCTACTTGTTCTGTAGTCTTCTCCACTTCCCTGTGACCTCGTCCCTCTTAGGCCCAAATAACTTCCTCAGCATCCTATTCAAGTGATAGTGCACCACCTTTTGAATTTGATGCTTATCTATGTACATCAAAAAAGAATACGCCTAAAGCTAGGAGCGATAATTTTTATTGGTTTAAATCTGTATGATGCATACACGACTGAATTAGGAACTGCTTTAATAGTATTGCGCCAGAATATTAGAGGCCTATTTAACAAATAAGGTGGGTTGAATTGTCCTTTGACAACAAACCAAATCACTCCACATTTTTTTTAACATTATTTATCCAAACAGGTTTTGTCACTAATGAAGCTTCAGAATTTTACTCTAGGTTCTAGGTACCCATGTTTTTTTAAATAAAGGTGGCGGTGTTTGTTTTTACATTAGAAATTACAAGGGTGTATCCAAAAGTTCCAGGACAGTACTTGTAAAAAGAAGTTTGCTTACCTTGGATGTTAAATTCCTCCATCACCTTCAAAGTACTTCCCTTTGCACGAATACAGCGGTCCCAGCGTTTCTGCCATGCTTGGAAGCATCCCTGGAAGTCCCTTTTTGGAATTGTGTCAAGTACCCGCTGCGATTCCTCTTGAATGTCTTCAATGGTGACGAATGTTCGACCCTTCATCCGAAGCTTCAGCTTCAGCTTGGGGAAGAGGAAAAAGTCACAGGGGGCCAGATCGGGTGAGTATGGGGGATGGGTGATCACTGTCTTGTTGTTCTTGGCCAAAAACTGCGAAACTTTAAAGGACCTGTGTGCCGGGGCATTGTCGTGGTGGATAATGAGGTTCTGGTTTCGCCATTTCTGTGGTCTCTTGCGCCGCACATTTTCACGTAACCTTCTTAGAACATCACAGTAGAAGT
>Ga0123352_10007444_pt1 | contig 16894 bp, 12 predicted proteins | sample TergutLab28metaG_FD_89700 | JGI IMG/M metagenome (GOLD analysis project Ga0123352, IMG submission 89700) | Labiotermes labralis P1 segment gut microbial communities from Petit-Saut dam, French Guiana - Lab288 P1 | ecosystem: Host-associated > Arthropoda: Insects > Digestive system > Gut ... | reverse complement strand
CTTCTCCCCAGGTTCCCCCCCCAAACCCCCTGACTCCCCTTTCCTTTCCCCCGTTTGTGCCACACCCCCCCCCACTTCATTTTTTTTGTTTTGACCACCCCCCCCCCCCCCACCCAATAATATTTTGTGAGGAGTGCAGATCATTAACCTCATCGTTATGTAGTTTTCTCCACTCCCCTCTTACGTCGTCCCTCTTAGGCCCAAATATCTTCCTCAGCACCCTATTCTCAAACACCCTCAGCGTATTTTAATTTTAAAAAAAGAAACTTAATACTACTACATAGACTTAAAGTATTCGTTTAATGCAAGGATATGCAATATATTAACCCTCAGCCTATGCTTGTCCCACATTGTCAGATACCAAGATTTACACCCACCCACACATAACAACGTATCCCGATAACAAAAGGGAAATAAAATATTCTTAAATGAATGGTAGAAAGTGTTCGCAGAATGTAATCTGCTCTTACTTTCTTGTGAATGTTATTTTTATTTGTCAGGAATGCGGTTATCGCAGCAGTACCGATGAATATTAATATCTCATGAAATATGACTGGTTTACATTTCCCGACATTTCGGAGGGGCTTGCTGCTTCCATCGACAAGGCGTTATATTCCACGTGTCTTACATCTTAATTTCGAATTGTTTCTGTCGCCTCCAAATACTTTAACTTAATTATATTTAAAACGATTTTGGTGCAATTCCCCGGTTGCTCAACGGACCAAGAGCACACAAAGAGGCACCTGTGTTTGTTATAAGGAGGAAAATGTCAACACCTGTGACGCGATTAACAATTCCGCGGGCGATTGGATAGCAGCTGTCGACCTTTATGATTTATCTCAAAACAAATAGTGATTGGAAAAACACTCTAATATCTGTGTCACTAATACCAATTCAAGGCCCGCGTAGAGAATGACATTCAACCTTAACAACGGAGGACAAACGTAGATCCAGAAATGGCCGGGAAAGGGCCATTGAGATTTGCAAGAATTCATTGAAACGTACACACAGCAAATCGTGTACCAAATGTGATGCATCAGATTTACTTCTTAAAATAAAAACAAATAATTCTGTCAGGAAAATATGTCATCTTTTCTTCGCCCGTTTCAATACGATCTTTCTTTACCTGTCAGGCTGACAACTTTCGACGCAGGCTGCGCGCTCGTCGACGACCCTTACACAGGCAGAGCACTGGTCTGGTCCTGGCCCCGTACAACCCCCAAGACAAAGTTCGTGGCAATTATTCTTCTTATTGCTCATGTCCTGGCAAACGCCGGCACTCCAGCATTTGGAATCCTCGCAACTGGCAGGGCAGCTGGGACAAAAAGGCTCCTCCTTGTTGCTAGCAGCGATGAGTTTTCCGTTGTGGAGAATCGATCCCCAGTCAACGGTGTCCACATAACAGAGCTCCTGGTTCTTCTCGATACGGACAGACCCGCGCAGGATGCTTGTAAGGCTTGTCAGAGCCAGCTCCTGCAGCAAGACACGGTACTGTTACTGAGCCTTTTACGCAATGAAGGCACTGGTACTGAGTCTTTTGCATAACGAGGCGAATTATAACGGCCGACATCTTTCTAAGGGAAAAATGGCTCAACAAAATTTAAATGAAAAGCTTTTCTCTTTGATTTTGAATGTATTCTTTGCTTACAGTGTAAAAACGTGCAACAGTAATCAGCGATATTATTCATGTTATGTTTCACTGATTGTTTACTGATATTAGGTATATTTAAAGACGTTGTCAGCAACACAGATTAAATAGACAGTTTAATAAGATGAATAAGCAATGGTGAAATCGAGAGGATAGCTGCTCTCTGCGCCAAGAATTGATCAAGTCTGCTGGTAATGCATTCCATGAGAATTCAAAGAAAGTGCTGTATTTTCCAGCGTAGTTATCTCGGCACAAAACATACCATTATATATGTTCATACGTACTTCTGAATTTCATGATACCTTTAATAACAGAGCGCAAATGTATTGTAGGTAAAATTACCCAAAAGTATACAAAATACACGCACTTCATCCACTACTGTGCAATGCAAGAATGTAGAACTGTCCCTTTCTGCCTCTAATTACATGTACTCTAGGCACTAGATGGATACAAATGGTCAGTTTCATGCCCCAGCCGCTTTACCTTTGGGCAATTATCCCGGGGTGCCCATCGGTGAGGAGGCTGAGTTGGTTCCAGGGTTGGTCTGAAAGAGAGAGGTGGTCAAGACCACAAATTTCTTTCCCTACCGGAAACCGAATTGCCGTATTCCAGCCTGTAGTCAGGCAGCACAATGATACAGATCGTGATAATTACGAGGCTAGTTACCGCACTTCTCGCCTCATAGGACGCTACAAGTGATAGGAAGCCTCCTATAATTTGCTGAGGACTGATAACTGCTCCACAACATTCACAGTTCTCTTATGTTAATGACTGTGTTTTTGATACAAATTAATAAACCAAAATTCAACATTCACAACTATTATACACCAGAAGTAAACACTGGATGTATTTTATATAGCGTATATATATATATATATATATATATATATATGTGTGTGTGTGTGTGTGTGTGTCTATTATATTATATCGACTGACTAAGCGCTGGACGCTCCGGGATCGAATCCCGATGGGGACGAGATTTTCCGACCGTCCAGACCGGCCCTGGGGCCCACCCAGCCTCCTGTAAAATGGGTACCGGGTCTTTTCCGGGAGTAATGTGCCGCCGAGGCGTGCTGCTGACCACTCACCCCCTTCTAGTGCCGCGGTCATGGAAGAGTAAAGCTATACCTCTACCCACCCTTTGGGCCACACCGGGCTTGTAACGGGATCACTACGTATATACATAAACACGGCGGAATGCACCAAACAAATATAAAGTTCCTGATTTCAAACTTTCGCCGTGTTCTGAATGTTGTATTCTTTCTTTTGTGTGATTTCTCGGAGTCTGAATTTTATATGCCGACGTTTCGGAACACTCTGTTCCATCTCCATAGGTAGTGCTTTTGTAACAAGTACCAAATGACTGGTTCAGGGCTGGCCAACGTGTGGCCCGCCCAGGCCGCCTGGGACACTCGGTCACCTGAATATTTTCAGTGATACAATTTATAAACCGTAATATAGTAGGTCTACAGAACATAATGTGGCAACTTTATTAGTCCAGAAAATGTTTAGTATCTCTTACTCGTCACTTTTACGGCAGCACACCTTAAACCAATCACCCTTTGTGTTTTACCGGGTTCCGTATGGCACACTACCTTATCAATCAACCGTACTTTTAGTGTAACTTATCGTTTGTAAATGGCGGCCTTCTCGTTAATTCAATCCCCGAACCCGGCCCCCCTTCTGATATATCGAAAATGGCTGCACGTGTGTGTGTACAGACACACAGGAGACCTTCAGGCGAGTCCTTAACGAACTATCTGGACCTCCTGTGGGTTGACTTTGGCCAGCCCTGGATTACTTCATGGGCGCACAGAGTCGTCGAAGTTGACGTTCCTCAACAACCCCCATCCCAACACACGTTTCCCATCGTAACGAACTTAATTACGTGTTAATTGTTAACACTCAATCCACAATCGCGTTCCCTATCTAAAAATACGAGACTCATTACTGTGTACTCGGCGGTGCAGCATACTGGCTTTATCAAGGCGTTCTTTACTTTCAAAATATCATTAGGGTTCATGGTACAAGCGTAAATGTAATTTCATTTGCATCCGTAAGGGCAGTACGCTCTTCCCTTAGCCGATTTTGACGAAAACCACAATACCCGCAGACTTGTCATACAGAATTTCACTCATATCAGATGAAAACATGGAATAAGTGAATACAAATTAATTTACGTCCTTAAGTAAAGTAAACCCTTCGCTATGCTGATTTTCGCGTATCCCATAATCGACCTCATAATATTTTGGACACTTCCTCTATTGAACTTCTTCCAAAATGGATGCAAAGTGACGGACGTACAGTTAAAACTTCATGTGCGGCTTCAAGAAAAGCATGGCTTTCACTTCAGCGATTTTCACGAAAGTTACAACTTCTTAGCAGCATTACATGGACAGAACGTATACTTAAATCGGCACATCGATAATGAAATATGGAAATTAAGAGTAGAAATTCATTTCGCCAGTACGTGAAATGTGCGAGTCACTGAGACTGTTTTGACGGAACTCAATCTTGCTGCACTGGTTTGTATAGGATTCCTGTACAACCTCCATGAAAGTCCCACAGAACGATGAGTTAATGCTACCAGATCACAGACGGAGAGACGGACAGACAGATATAAGGACGAAAGTTGGACTTTGGGACTGGTGTTTCTCTGCATTTTGCGCGTAAGTATGGCTATTTGTGCGACCTCTTTTCCATTTCTATTTATTGCATGAGCTACTGGTTATTCCACAGAACTTTGACTGGAAGAGGCTGAAGCACTGTTCTTATCTGACAAGAATAATTCAATATTCTTTGTCTTTTCCTGATATTGTAGGCCCTTTATGGTCTGGATTTCCAAATACAATTAAGAAATGGCATTCAAAATTTTAAAGATAGTAATAAAAGAAAGGCGTTAAAGCAAGCTGAAATTTTGAGGTGCGTCATCCCAGTTGTGTTGGTTCAATAACAAAGAATTATTGTGTATTACCCCAAAATAACACCCCACACATCTTGCATAGCTACTCTGTAAGTTAAATCACAACCTGAAGATGGCCAACATATAGGGCCGAAACATGTAGTTGTATACGTACTGTAGTACTAGGTGAAATACAGTTGTGTTCGACTGTATGAGTAATACACAAGAATTCTTTGGAAGCTGAACTGTTCAAGTAACAACCTAAAAATATCGTAATTTGATTATAAAGTACTATTTACCTATGCACCTGAATCACAATCTGATGGATGGGACGCTTGCCACCATTTAAAACATATCTGTCACTAATCGTCGTAAATTAATTATTTATTGAAAATGTTTTAATATGCTTGTGCAACTATTTGGCGAACATTTGCAACAAGCAATAAGGTAACTCTGTTGGTATGATACAAGACAACGGCAGTGCCAACACTTTTATATAGGTGTGTGAATTTGACTCCACATAAGAAACGTATCAAAATAATACAGACTGTAGAGATAAAATTTTGTAGCAGTTGCGGGATATACATTACAGGATTCTAAAACAAATGAAGAAGTTAGAATATAACTAAACATGTATAATTTAAGTGACATTGTTCTGGACACAACGTTTATTAAGACTGCACAACATATGCATTCTCAAGTTAGCGTAAAAATACATTGTAACTGGCAGAAGAAATATGCGACGACCAAGGAAAAGATGGAGGGACAAACATCCATGAAGACGGAAGAGTCCTGGGTGGCTTATATCTTGTACCTAATGATGATGATGATGATGATGATTTATTAAAAACTACAAAAGAACACACAGCAACATCAAGAACAAACAACTGGCGTCACTTACTTCACTTTCAAAACGAACAGCTTCTCACTTCCATTTATTAGTCAGACTTGTACTCTAATCTTCATATAGAATTTTTAACAAAATCTTATCCTAAAAACAAAATTTTATCTTAAAAATCTATAAAATTACATCCTATCAATCTGCACGCGTATAAAATGTAAACTCAGTTTTCCAACATAACCTGCACCCCTTTCAAGGAAACGGCTCAATTATGAGTGGTTCTGCTTATTTATTAATGTAGTCATAAAGCTGCTCCGAGATGCCTAAATTAGGCAGAAGATCTACGCTTCGGGACAGTCCGTTTTTTATTCGTTTAGATCTAGCCAACGGTAACGTGCAGTTTGGAACTTAGTCGTAATAAATGTGTATACAGGCGGACCCCCGTATCCACGGGTAATACGTTCGAAGACCTACCGCGGTTACGTGAAACCACGGATAATACCAAAAGCTACATATAATGTGATATAACGTGATATTCGCTAACATACATAAATGCGGTAAAGTTTAATTGTTAAATTACGCACAGTAAGATATTACCAACATTAAATAAAGTAATAGTAAAGTGTACTGTACACTACGTTGTATATTTACTGTGTACTTTCGCTCTCTGTCGTACGTATGAAAGTAAGGGATTCTGACTTTTAGTCTAATCCTCACGAGACGATAGAGCAATGAAAAAATACAGTACCTGTAGTGTACAGTATCATGTACAGTTTCAAGGGATGACATAACAATAAAAATCATGCTTTTCCAACAACGCGCTGCATAAGCAACAAAAAACGTGTTAGTGTTACACATTTCACAATGAAAGTCTTACGTACGTACCTGTACATAACCTGTAATAAGCACATTTTATTTGTTAAAAAATATCTTAGCCTATTGTGGGTATTCACCGACTTCTCCATTCTTCTTGTTGCTTTCTGAACACAAACACTGCGATAACGCCGCAACTAATTCGAACAGCGAGAATGCTAGAAGCATAATGGTGGCAAGTCTGCGGGGAAGTTTGAGTACGGGGACATAAGAAGATAGGCCAAGTACTGGGCGCGTTTGGGCTGCTGGGTTTCACCACGTTACGGCCCGTTCTCGCTTAGCGCGCGTTTTTAAGCTTATGAACCGTTTATTTCTTTAGTTTTCCTAATTTTTTTCGGGCCATGATAAACCGCTGATAACTGAAACCGCGGATACTGAATCCGCGGATATGGGGGTCCGCCTGTGCTTCTGACACACATGAACTAAGATTGAAGTGGTTACTTAAGGAACAGTAACAAATGTTTCAGATTTTGTACACTATTTGTTGCGCCGATTTATTATACCGGTATCCTTTTGTTTAAATCTTAATCTAAAAGCGATCTGTAAATCTACAACATCAGACACAGAAACAAATTTAATTACAGAGCAAACTGCTGTCTCCCCATTGGAAAGCAATGCATCGATAAAGTGTTTTCGTACCTTCAGTTCGAACATCTCGTACACAACGAGAGCGTAGTCCACGAACAGCGAGTTGCCTCGGATGACAGTAAGGTTGGGGAACAGCTTCCCCAGACTCGTGAGTCCCGTCACTCTGTAGACGAGTAAGTAGTCAGTGATCTCATGGAGCTCCGGGAAGGTGAAATTGTCGTAGTCCGACTCATTGGCTCTGTCTATCAAGACGACTCGCACGAAACCTTCCACGACACGGCAGCCGCTGAGTTTTTGCAGAGCCTGCACCTTGTTCCGTATGTCTAGACTACGGCAGATTTTGCCATCTTCCTTTGTAATTTTCGTAGCACTACATGCTAAAAGCAGCGCCATCCATAACTGTATGCACACACATAGATCCACACAGCACTTGTTTTTCATTCCGAAGGAAATTGCACCCAGGGTCCGTGTTGCAGCTGGACAGCTCCTCTTTCTGCACAACTTCGAAGACCGAAGAATTCAGATTAAATTCACAACATTAACGCAAACATCAGTATTCAGGGAAGGAACTGAAGTTTATTCAAATGACTGCGCTTCAGAACAACATATATACGTACTCCCTAATAGAGCTATAAAGAGGTCAGTCGAAGAAACGACGTCGTTTATGACCAGTGATATGGTTTCTTAATCCGACACATGTAACACCTCGAAATACACATACAGTATATTTTATTACAATGCTAATATCCTGTTGCCGTACAAACTACGAATATTGTAACCGCTCGAATCTTCTTGAAGACACGGTGACAGCCGATCTGTTGCTTTGTTTACTGCGCCCGAAACTATAATGACACAGGTATATATGAATCAGCGTTCTTTCTTATCTTTATGCTCTTTGACACTGACAACATCTGGAAATTATCAGTATTTTTATCCCACCTCTTTCCGAGTAAACGCTGTCACCCGTGTCACTATCTGCACTGTTCAGTTATCGCAAACACTCGAAAATACAGCGCTGATGTGTAACTAAAAAAAAAAAAAAAACTATTTTCGCTGGATATAAAAAGTTTGGAAAAATGTCCTGTGACATGTCTGCTTTTGACGCCCTACAGCGTGACTTGTACAGCTCTGGTGGGAGGCCAAGGCTCGACTACGGACTGTAGTGCCATGGGACGGAGAAAAAAATGATTTTTGGTGTCTTTGAAAGACCTTCGTTTATTTTAAATTACGTTTTATGTTAGTCACGTGGCGTGAACAAGAAGGACTATTTGTAAACTCGACTGAAGTAACAACACGGCTACGGGATAAAGCGCGTGTAATAATTGACAGGAAATAATCACGACACGTTTCGGCACTTGACGACTTGACGTGATTATTCATCTTTTTTCATAGCTCATCGCTTGGTTCGGCACATAATTACTCCCACGGACTCCCCGCAGTATCCCTTTAGCACCATAACTTACTTATATAACTTGTTTATTTACGTACGTCATTCGTATCACGTACAGTCACCAGTAAAATCAAATAACTCTTATTATGAAAGTTGCATTTTATGAATTTAAAATTTCTATCCCACTTTACACAAGTGACAAATACAACCAGACAGTACGGTATTTTAAATCACTGAGAAACAGAGATATACTCGTAATTTAGGTCGAAGAATATGTCGCTTCTCATTCCGCAGGTCCGGGTCAAAATCCAAGTCTCAGAGATCTATTACTTTTTCTTGCAGTTTCCTGCACTCACTACAGGTTAGGTGCCGGGGCAGTACCGCCAATTAGATACGACTGTGTCTTTCCACTGTGCCTCCAATTTACTAAGCACTAATAATCCTATTATTCCAGATAGACAGACAGAGACAGACAGACTGAGACAGACAGACAGACAGACAGACAGAAAGACAGACAGACAGAAAGACGGACGGACGGACGGACTGACGGAAGGACGGACAGACGGACAGACAGACAGATAGATAGCGTTCCTTATATAAACACAAAGTACTGAATTACAAGACCACAACAGAAATTGCATGATGTAGGTGTGACAGTACAGAGAATAATATGAGACCTAAGCTCTTTTGGGAATTTGAGCGGCGTAGGTTGATATTTTGTTACCGCCGTTTCGGGACATCTTATCGGTCCCAACTTCAAGGACCAAACAGACGAAGAAGTCCATCATCAATGGTCGAGCAGTAAAACAAGAAATTCCTTGACTGCTTGATCTTGGAAGATGGGACAGATATGCTATCCCGAAACGTCGGATACCAACCCATATCGCGCGACATTCGAAAAGCGAAGGCTTCATCTACATCGCGGCGGAAGCCGGAAATCCTGCACAGAATCATTTTTTTTTTGTTTTGAATAAAGGACTATTTTGATATTTTAACTAAAGCGAAGCAACTTCCATAATAAGAGCGACTTGCGATACGTAGGCCTAGCGGAGCGATTCGCTTTTGTTTAATGACTTCGAAAACACTAGGACTTGAGGACAGGCTGTAATGGGCAAAAAATGTGAATTGAATATTCGCTTAAATTTGGTTCGAAATGTTCTTCGTGCTAATAAATATTCAGCTAACCGAGCTTGAAATGGCGTGTAAAAACGGACGCTGAGGTCCTTGTGATGTCACCAGGTTTATACGACTTCAACCAAAAGTGGAATGTGTCAACAAAGTTACTAAAACTCTCCAACAATGCAAGAAAGTCTGTTCAGCCTTCCCCGCGTTGCCACACCGAGAAAGAGACATGGCGACCATAAAAACGCCCCTTTTCAACTTCGCGTTGTGACAGCACCAAAAGTTTTTTAAAGAGAAAAAACATTAAATCTTAATAAGGTAACATCTACAGCAACAGAATGGGGGGCCGCGGTAGCACAATGGTTAAGGTGCTGTGCTACAAATCGGAAGTTCGCTGGTTCGATTCCAGATGGTGTCATTGGAATTTTTCATTGACATAATCCCTCCGATCGCACTATGGCCCTGGGGTCGACTCATCCTCTAACAGAAATGAGTACCAGGAGCATTTCGTGGGGGTAAAAGCGGCCGGTGCGCAAGGCTGACAAACTTACCACCATCCTGGGCCATTGTCACGTAATCTGGGAACCTTAACTTCCTAGTACACCCTCGGCACCTCGGGCCTGTAATGGGAGTGCTTTACCTTTTTACAACAACAGAATACATTATATTTCAGTTAAATATACTTATGTATCTATAGTAAAGAACCGCCCGTTGAAATTAACTCGAGGACGAAAACATAAACACAGTTGTAATACCCGTTACAGCCTAACTCCAGACGAAGTCATTTCTTACACAGAATAAATATGAATGTAATTCAGCATGCAAATATTTGGACGAAGGTGTATAGGTTAGTTAAAATGACCGGCGATTTAAATGAGCATATTAAGACAAGAGCGTCGCTGCTATTACAGAACTATTTATTAATATTCCCTCACCAATGAATAAAATATTCGGCCAATGTCTGTAGTAAATTAGAAATAATGCAGTTATGAAATAAATTGGTGCAAGACTGCGGGTGTTTTGAGCCAAGACCTTGTGATATGAAAACAGCTCAAAAACACCTGAAGAGTACACGCTGCCGAAACATGTCATAAATTGTAATTATGTGTGTGTGTGTGTCAGCTGAACTTGCATAGTAATTAACAACAGTATCAAAATGAATTTTAAACTTAAAAATATTTAGTATCATCCCGTACCGTAACGTGAAGGAAAGAGAGTTTGGTAACTTTTTACTGGTAGCTTATTACTGTGAAATCACCAATAACTTCAAAAATTGTCATTGTTATGTATGTCGAATGTAGGCAACTGGCAGATCCAACAAATGCATGCTGTAATATCAATATTCTACATTAGATCTGGTATCCAGTATTCAAGTATCTAACCTGACAAGACTTTAAACAGTCAATATTAGATGGTTTCCTTCTTTCACTTCAAGGTTTTGGTTGCAGTAATACCAACCAATGCAGCTTGGACGCAAACAACACAAAATGTGACCTTCCGGTGACCGTCCATTCGAGTAATTATACTTGCAACTTTATATTACACGACATATAAGTAACTATTTGGATTATAATAAGGATGATTATGGGTTGCTACTTTGTGCTGAAAAACACAGACTACTGGTGACTGTAATTAACCCTCTTGCAATGCAGCTACAGTAAACTATCATTTCTTGGCAAATCATTAAGTGTACACAAATTATTGTTGTTCTCCTGACGTACAAATTCCATGTTTTTAGGAAACTCTGAGTTTCCTCGTCATGTGGACAGCAGAATACCACCAACAAACACCCGATTTTACCTTGAGGCTGTACACACTCCACTATATTGCTTTTCTAAGACGCATTTTCGTTATCCCTCCATCTGCGCCCAGGTCTCTTTTTTTGTCTGATCTAAGTCTCCGTACTATTTGTAGGTGTAGAGGGTTGCTGTTGTACTTGATCAAACTCAGTGACACACACACACACACACACAAACACTAACACACACTCGGTACGACTCCTCTGGACGAAGAATCGGCCGATCGCAGGGACTTCTTAGTGACAACACAAAATTCACGAGACAGATATCCGTGTCCCCGCGGGATTCGAACCCGCAGTCCAGTAAGCGAGCGGCCGCAGAACCATACCTTCGACACGGCCAACGGGATCGGGGCCTAGGTCTCCCAGCCTTTCAGGTTTTCAGACTAGAGTTCTGAATGACACTTGCTAGTCACGCAAACGTCAGTTGCCGTCTACGTGACTGCCAGACTGTGATACCCGTTCTAATAATAAAATTATGTGATTTATTGAGATACAGCAAGCACTGTTATCGTGTCTCATGCGATTCCAATTTTCTTATTCCTCAATGCTTTATATAACAGTCATTTAACATAGATAATAAATGGATTTAAAAGAACGTTTTCTAATTCTAACAAAAACCAGCACTATATGTTGTAATGTGAGAAAGTAATTTTGATTGTTATCCTGATAGCTAAACGGTATGTGTGACTTCCGGTTCAATCTCGCCGGCATGAAGCCTTCTCAGTACACTTGCTACCCTTCTTATAGCTTTATTGTCACTCATAGTGAAACGAAATCTCACAGAACTATCGGTTTGTTAATTTCCTTAACTTCTCCTGCTAGCATGGAACTGTGATTCTGCGGAACTGGGTGCTCACCAGTTGTCCATTTTCCGGATGAAAGGTGAATGAGTATGGAGCATGGGTGGAATAATGACTGGAGGGAAGATCGAAGCAAATGGAGAAATATCTGTCCCAGTGCCATTTTGTCGACTGCAAATCTCACACGGACTGCCCTCGATTTAACTCAGGTTTCCGCCATAAGAAGCCAGCGACGAATGGTCTGAGCCACGGCGATTCTATGTACAGTGACTTATTAATTAAACTGACACTATACTGGGCATTTTGCAATGTCTTCGGTATTTAATGGTTCTTTTATACGCGATATTGGAATAGTTGACTCAACACGTGTTCAGTCCTTTCGCACAGTATTTATATTCGGCAAAGTAACTCACTAGAACAGCGAATTACAAAGTAATATTACTATTCCTTCATACCCGCAGTCTCCTTTCGTGTGAGAAATCCTAAAGACACATGGTTCCACAAATATTTGTCACGACTGTGTCCAAATGAACAATATACATTCGGTTCTCCGCCGCGATCAGACAGTAAGGGTTACAGTGGTAACAGAGCTTCGCTGAATAACTAACTCAATGCTGTAGATCCTTCCTGAGAAGCTAAGAGGTCCTCAGTTCGTCATAAAATTTCTCGCATTTTATGGAACCCGAAGGCTCATTACAGGATTCTCAAGAGCTCGCCATCTGTCCCTATCCTGAGCCAGATCAAGCCAATCCATTTACTCCACTCCATTTCTTGGAGATCCATTTTAATATAACCATCCCTTCTACGCCTAGGTCTTCCAAGTGGTGTCTTTCCATCATGTTCCCGCACAGAAACAATGTATGCACCTCTCCTCTCTCCAATACCCGCCACATGCCCCGCCCACATCATTCGCCTGGATTTGATTCCCCCCCCCCCCAGTAATTTGGTGAGGAGTGGAGATCATAAAGCTCCTCATTATGTATTCTTCTCCACTCCCCTCTAAGGCTTCACTGAACCAATGTTAAACTATTTTGTTGTCAAGTAGACGCACATGGCTGGTTCTTCTGTCCCGTTATTCCTTTGATGCTCTAAGGTCTCTATCAGTCTTGTATTCACAGATGTTGGTTTGTCTGCATTACGGAAGAAACAGAAGAGATCACAGATTAAAAATTAAAAACGGCGTGAAAACGGCTGTGTAATAATGGTTTAAAGAACGATGCCTTGGTTCGTATGGGTAGGGAATGTGACAACAGATCCTACGGGTTGTCGTTCCCTTCATTGAAAGCGTGTAGAAAAAAGTTCACGAATCGTACAAAGGACACTGCAGTAACTTCCGTCTATTGCGTGGGCAAGAATGAGTTTAACTATACCTGCACTCTTCCGTAAGTCTTCATGGGATTAACGGGGACAATTTTACTTTCATTTTTACCTTGCAGAAGCCACTATTATACAGGGGTGCTGATAAGTCCTTAGCCCGACCAGGAAGGAAGCAAGCTACATTCCCCGCATTTTATTGAACTTGGAGGTTCATTACCACATTGACAAGAGCCCACCACCTGTCCCTACCCTAGCCAAATTAATCCATTCCTCTGCCCATCACACTTTTGACAGGCGCAGCTTGTTTCCTTCCTGGTCGGGCTAAGGACTTATCAGCACCCGGTACACAGTACACATTACGCCGCTATCCTTCAGACCACACCTTACGACTTCCCTTCTTAACGGGGTGTTGAGGGCGGGCAAACACAGCAGTTTGTGTGATCAACTGTAATGCCATCTCGTACCAACTTCTTCATATCGCTCACTGAGTGCGACAGTGGCACAACTCAAAAATTGTCGTTTGGAGTTAATACTACGATTGAACTCAAAAATACAACTACACCTGAAAATACCGGCACACTTCTTATTCGAAACACTGCCCGCTGGATGCCATTATTTTCGGATACGGCTCTTATACGTTTGATCTCAATCACAGAATTAACTCCAATTGGACAATTTTTGGATTGTGCCACTATTGCTTTCAGTGAGTGATATCTCTCAGCTAGCATCGTTACTTAACTTAGCAAAGCACAAAGGGCGTAAACACTCAGTACTCTTGTTTTTGCAGCCGTAATAGTAAAAAGACGACATCCATAAGCACGGAATCCATTGAACTGGTAACCTATCCTCACGTTATATTCGCTGGTACAAGGACAGCAGTCCGGGGTTCAATCCCCAGCATTGCGTAATTGCATAACTGAGAGTGCGTCCAGACCCAGAGACAGCACAGCCGATCCCAGTGGCCGCGCAGTCTAAGGCGTCGGTCTGCGGCCGCTCGCTTGCTGGGATTGAGGGTTCAAATCCCGCTGTGAATATGGCTGTCCTACCGAGTGTGGTTGTGCCTCATTGAGTATGACCAGGCGCTACGATAAACCTCTACACCTATGATGAAGAGGTAGAAGAGGGCAGACTAGGAAACACAGAGAGACAGGAAATAGTAGGAACAATCGATAAATCAATCAATATCATCCTAATTCATAAAACACGCATGACTAAGGCCCTAACGTGACAGTAATTTGCAGCGAGGGAGCATAATAGTAACGTAGGAAAAATGGCCATTTACAATACACTACACTGATTTGCATTCATTAACGTCACAAAAATGTATGACTAATTACTCTCAATGGACAAACAAATTCTACCTTTCTGACATGCAGCAAGTCTGTTGTCAGTTGTTGCACACCAGCACTACTTATCTTGCTCTGCGATTACTACAACAAACAAGCTTATCTCTTATCAGTACGACGCCAAGAGGAAAACATTTCCCAGAAGAGAACGTATTGACGGTGAAGTAACGGCAGCATTGTTTATAATCCTGCAGTGAATTATCTACTTTTGCATTGTAGCTACAAGTTAGGCCGGGGGTCAAACTGAAACACTAGAGGACCCAACAAGTAATATCGAAAACCAAGGCGTTTTTCATCAATAACAAATTTTAGTATTTTGCTGAACAATGAGCACACCGTAAAGTATATTTATACTTCTAACACGAAAACATAAATATACTATGAAGGTAAAAGGTAAAGTTCAACTTAGAACAGGCCACGAAGGCCCAGATGGGGAGTAGAGTTAGAGCTCTACTTTTTCTTTAACCTCGGTACTAAATGGGGGTGGCTGGTTAATTCCACGCCCCGACCGCGCTCTACCCTTGGGAAAGAGACCCGGTAATTATTGTACAGGGGGCTGGGTGGGGCCCAGGGCCGGCCTGAGGGGTAGAGGAAAATCTCACCTCCACCGGGCTTCGATTCACGGGCCGTCCAGCCTGTAGCGAGTCGCTATACCGACTACGTTATCTCAGTCTACACACAAATATACTAGGTAGGTAGGTTTTCACCCTTTTTATAGGCCACGAAGGCCCTTAGGGTAAGTATAGGTACAGCCCTACTCTTTTCTAGGACCTCGGCACTAGATAGGGGTGGGGGAGTCAGCCCCACGCCCCGGCCGCCTCTACCCTCGGAAAAGAACCGGTACCCGTTGTACAGGAGGCTGGGTGGGACCCAGGGCCGGTCTGGACGGCGGAAAATCTCGTCCCCACCGGGATTCGATCCCGGACCGCCCAGGCCGTAGCCAATCGCTATACCGACTGAGCTACACGGCTCAAACAAATATACTATACTTATCAAATTTAAACTTCTATTGCAACTTTTAGCTTTGTTGACGTACGTACGAATTTTCTACTTTACAATCCAGGAAGAGCAAACACCAGTTACAAAATTCTTGAACACTGAACCGGGCCACATGCTATATAACTGCAGTGACATCACTGTCACAGCCGCCGCACAAAATGAACGGGCGGGACAAAAGTTTGAGACCGCTGGGCCAGTCTCTGAAGCGTGCACCGTATGAGTCTTTAATTCGAAACTCTCATTTTGCAAAACAAATAAATGTGCGATATGTATGTTCGTACATACCTGTTCAGATTTAATCGGAACAAAGGTAGCTGTTTTGGAATGTGACGCCATTCCCATATCAAAGTTAAAATGGTCATAACGCATCATAAAATTCAGAGCTTTCTTTTCTTCTGCGAAGCAAAGTGTTATGACTAAATCGGACAAACGTGTGGGGTCAGAGCAAGTTTAACGCTGTCATAAATGTGGCGGATGGCCGTGTTTCGGTTTTGTGTCAAATAAATTTGGCATGTAAATATTAACACCGATCTGTCTTCTCGCGGCAGTGTAGCGGAGTATTAATTTCTTCTGGGATACGAAGCCACATTCGAGGGCAATCGTCGGCTCCGGACACTTCGAGGCAACGCAGTGATCTCATCTTCAGTGAAAGAAATGTCTTCGACACCTGAGAGTGAATGGGTTAGACAACCCACACAGCGATTAAAAAGGCCACTGAATACTAAAACTCGTCTTTTACTCAGTAAAATAATCTCTCTCACCATCACTATCCTCCGTTCATGAATATTAATGAAGCAAATATTTTAAATTTCGTAACCCTCAGGAGTTACAGACAAAAAAAACTACATAAAGGAACGGCTTATCCACGCCTACTTTTAGCCACGAAGGCAAAATCCTTGACTTGTTCCCCCACCCCCAGACATATTAAGCTACTTGTAGAAGGACCTACAGTTCCACAAGAACTGTGATAAAAAATATGAACACAGACAGTCAACGAGCAGAACATTTATTTGCAAGCTACCAGTTGCTCGCCTATTAAAAAATTCTCAGCCTTGAATGGAGGTCCATCACCGTTTCAACAATAGCCCGCGAATAGACCGTATCCTGAGCCAAATGAATCCAGTCTACACCCCCCCCCCCCCCCCCAACAAAAACAAAAATTTTTTTAAAACCAAATTTAAAATTTTTTTTTTCCCGGTTTCGCTTCTAGGTTAGGCCAGTTGGAATTTCCGGTCCAAAAAATAAACACGAAAAATTTTCCTTCATT
>Ga0123352_10007443_pt1 | contig 16896 bp, 7 predicted proteins | sample TergutLab28metaG_FD_89700 | JGI IMG/M metagenome (GOLD analysis project Ga0123352, IMG submission 89700) | Labiotermes labralis P1 segment gut microbial communities from Petit-Saut dam, French Guiana - Lab288 P1 | ecosystem: Host-associated > Arthropoda: Insects > Digestive system > Gut ... | reverse complement strand
TGAGTGGACCCCGTTCCAGACCCACTACTACTCAGAAAATCTGGTAGCGCCGGGGATCGAACCCGGGACCTCTGTATCTGTAGCCAGAAACTCTGACCACTAGACCACAGAGGCGGTCATTAGAATATAACTAGTGTCAGTAACTCCTCCTGTCAATAATGGCGTTGATTGTACTATCACTTCCTTTTCTTTGATAACGTAAACCATACGAAGCCTACTGCAAGGAATTTTAGTAGTGTCCCCTTTAATAGGAAGAGCCCAAATCATAAAATTTCCCCATGGCTAGCCATTTGTTTCATACACCACTGAACAATTTCCACTTTAAGTGTGTACTGCGAAGAGAGTGTTTTGTAATATGCAACTTCCTCGAAAATAAGAACAAGATTATGAAAAAGCTGCTGTCCACAGTGTATATGAATCACTCGACAAAACGAATCGATTCATCCCTCGCCTTTACAGAATTCCACTCACAGTCTTTGTATGCGCATACATAGGCCGAGTGCATTTTTATGTACATGCTCCAGGCAACTGTTTACGTTTCATTTTTCTAGTCTGAAATATCAGAGATGAATGTGTTCGCTTGTGGGGTACAAAATAAATGCCCTCCGAGCTACTGTATTCTGTCATGATGCTCTATGGAGGACAACGGAAATCTCTCAATCGTCGAAGCACTGAAAATGAAAAAAAGTGAGAATAACTGTAGTGTAGGTGCCCGTTGTTTTGTGGGCTCATTATTGCTTCCCATATTCAAATAAATAAAATAAATGTGGAGAATTAAAATCGTATAGGCCTATTGGCGCTGTCGTCAAGCGGTGCGGAAAGCGGCAGTTAACTTAGTCAGTCCGTCCATCTTCTCTGTCTGTCCGTCTTCTTCTCCTCATGGAACCGAGGGACGCCCGTCGAAAGGATTTTCTTAAAATCTAATATATTGTGTTTAAATAAAATTCACTTACACAGGCTGGTTTTGCTTGCATTCGGACAAATATAAGACAATTTAGGTGAAGATCTACATGCAGGTATATTCTCCGTATACTTAGTCTTTACAACTAACAGAGACTCTGTTCTCTGTGAGGTAGACGTTGAGGCTGAAGGTACGGTTTCATAACGAGGAGCGTTCCCTGTGGGGTAAGCTCTAAGAATGAAGATACATTTAATCACCGGGCATCAAGCGTGAACATTAATAAAATTCGAGTATCGATATTCTAGATATCGATTGCAAATCACCCGACTTTCGATAACCCGATGATGATGTATTGCCATTCTATTGATAAAATACGGATAAATGTCACAGTGTGTGTTAAAATACTCAGAATTTGTCACTTAGACAAGAAGGAGTGAAACCCTCAAGGTATTACGCCCTGCCGATATTTTATGACTTGTTGTATCTCGAAGTAATCCACACTACAACGTACCTGTACAGAATGTGGTGTGTCTAATTTTGTGTGGTTAATAAACCTCAACAATGAGGCGATCGAGACCCGAGTTGGGCTGCTGCGCTCCCCCCTCCCCCCCTTCTCTCACAAAAAAGAAAGGAACGTAAGTGAAATACTGAAATTTATAAAATAACGAGTCATAAGTATGGCTCTAAGTACTTGAACTGGAGGACAGTTTCGGTAGGGACGGACAATTTTAAAGGAATACGAAAAACTACTGATAATAACAGATTTGAGTGTCTATTTGAAAGTTAGCTAAACACATCTGTAGGTGAAGCACCATGCCAAAAAAAAAAAACCAAATAATGAGCAGTGATAAAATATGCATCATTGTTGCAAGCAATAATGCATTAAGGACTTCAAACCCATCATCGTTGTTGGGTACCCTTATTATCAGGAAAATTCTTAAAATTATTGCACTTCTCCCTCAAGTTTCACCAATTGGGCCCTCTATTCTGTCGAAATTTAAAATTAACATCTGAAACTGTGCATATTTTAGATATTTTTAGGACTGCTTGGAAGGAGGGGTCGGCCTGTATCAAATTTAACAAAAATATTTAAAAATAAGAGATTATAAATATAGGACCCTTGCAGGATTCGAACAAGAATCCAGTGTTTCAGCTGTCCAGGATAACAGACACAAGCGCCTTTGGTTTTACGGCCTCTCTGGCCAGCAATTTTCCAACTCAGTGTAATTTGTAACCTTGTTGCTGTCTTAACACAATTCTTTGTTTAATGCTTATACAAATTCACTATGTAGTACCAAAGCAATGCACTGTATGTCAAAACTCTATATATTTTCACATACCATGTACCAACACTCCTACGTGTTTCGATCTGTGATGTGCGCTATCCTGGGGTGTACAGCTCAGCTGCACACCCCAAGATAGCCCACATCACAGATACAACCCCCCCCCCCACCCCCGTGTCCCTCAACAATAGCATATAACAAACATCACAGATGTTCAGAACTCACCATCGTGACATACCCATACCAATCCTATAAAGCACTACCACCATACTTTGGGATGAAAACCTGATGATGGCCGCAATGGGCCGAAACATGTAGTTACTACTATTCTTTATTAAACATCTTTTTAGATATTGTTGTGTTATTGACTGATACCTACACCTATTGTTTATTATCTTCAGGAAGTTCTTTACATCAATTAAGCATATAAAAAACATACAAAAATAATTAAACAGATTAAAACTTTTGTCCATAAAATGTGTAGATGTTATAAATTTCGTTGTAGAACTACTTACAGACCTTATCCACGGGATGTGAAACTCCTAGTATTATAAATTTTACAATTGTTTTGGAAAAATAATATTAGTAAATATAATTACAAGTATTTGATTAATCATTACACATACCTAATATGATGGTTGTTTTTACTTACCATGTAAGGAAAAGAGCAAGTTTTTGTTGTGGTAGTCAGCACGATACTGAACCTGAGTAGGCAGACGAATTTGAAGTAACTGCTTATTGCGTTATGTAGTGGCGTGTTTCAATTGCAGCCCATAGACAAGGTTGAATAAAGGATTTATGGAAAATGTTTTATCTACTTAATTATTTATCTATGTTTTATGTAGTCTTAATTGATGGAGAAACTCCCTGAAGATGACCTACGAAAGATCGAAATACATACGAGTTTTGATGGATTGTATGTGACAAAATATATAATTTTAACGTACAGTGCATTTGTCGGTGTTACTTAGTGAATTGTTTATAAATACAAGGACATGAATAACATTAATTTGATAAAAATATTTCCTATGCTTTACAAGTTTCAAGAAAATTAATTTTTTTGTTAATTGTTCAGCTTAAGTATAAACCAGTTGTTTGATGTGGAATAGTGCCTTAGTTGCTTTTTAATTAATAAACTATTTTAAAAGTCTATTATTTTTAATAAAATCCTTTACATATGAAAGTAATTTGTGGGTGTGGAGACAGTGCAGATTGTAGATAATAAGGGGAATTGAGGCGACATGAAAAGACCAACTGCACCATGAGAAATTAATTGTTGGGTTGGTTTCCTATTCTACAAGTAGGCCTATTACTTTATTACTATTTTACTAAGAGCAGATACGTTTTTGGCAGATCCACTCTATGTATGAAGGCAATACATTCGAGTGGCTGCATTCAGTATGGATTAGCTAGAATTTACGAAGTGGCATCTCAAGTGCGTCGAGCAAAACACCCCAATAATACACACAAGGGTGAACTGGCTTACGTACAATACACAGGTTGGAACCCTGGTAGACTCAGAATCGGAAGGCCACTTGAAATTCCAACTCATCTACAACCTCAGCAGCTGTCAGGTCACCACCACAGATTATAGCCTGGCAACAATAGTTACCTAGAGCACTTGAAACTGGGTATGAACTGTTGAAGAAAATTGGTCTTTTCTGCGACAGCTTAACAAGAGTGGATGTGGAATGGAAATAATTACAGGAAGGGCGGCGATGATTGTCCACGTCAATGTGACATTTTCGACCACACAACGAGGGCACTTCAAGCGACGATCGTGGTGGTCTCTTCAATTAAGTGTCGAAAGTATGTACGTGTTTAATTTGGAAAACGAAATACGTAATATACTGCCTCTAAACAGATGCTTTAACTGTAATATATTAAATTAATCAACAAGGGCGGCTGTCATTCCTATACAAAATTGCACATGTATTTCAGTTAACTGTAAATCGCAGTACGTGTGACTATCATCAACTATTTCACGTTATTGCCGGGGTAAACTAAATTCCGACCACGTTAGAATCATTTGGTTTTTACGTGCCTGCCAAATGTAAAAACACGTTTGTCCTCTGTTGTATTCATGGAAAACCAATGGACTGGCTGCGAACGTGGGATGGGAGGGGAGAGCGTGTGGGGCGGCCGTCCCGGCGGCAGCTTGCCAGGGGCGGCAAATTAAGTGTTTCATATAAAAAAAAATTGATTTTCCGCGCTCAACAAATTTTGTTAAATGTATGAACCTGGGAAAGAGAAATGTCTGGTCTCAGAAACTGCATGTATCCTCCTCCAGCCAACCGATTCGACTCATGTTTCTTATACAGAATCTCACATCTACCAATAACTAATGGAAATCGCGACGTCAAAGCAGTTGTAAATAATAACCGCATTCTTTGAAGATCACAATGATATCCAAGTTAGCAACATTCTAATCCACATCATTTAGCTTATTGGATTCAATATTTACAATGCAGGAAGTCTTACAATTACATTAACTTTTTATTACACCCTCAAAAGATGGGGTTTTAAGACATTCCTTCAGAAATACGAAACCTACTTCATGTAGAAATGACTGTAAACATATTTTGTCTAATAATTTCGCGTTGCCCAAATTTTGTCAGTACCGCAGTTAGAAAAAGTTACACTTCATGTGAGATGGAATACCACCAAATTCCACGCTTCCTGTTCTCGGGTCTTTTATACAGGTGCTCTTTCTACAATTATTCTTGTAGTGCTTGAAAATGGCTTTTAGTTAAAGCCGGAACAATTCCCACAATATGTAACAAGAGAAGAAAAGTACTATAAACAGAGCACTGAGGCAGGATCGCTAACCACTGTTGCAGCTGGAAAGCAATAAGTATTATATATTCTGAGTGTGTGTCTGTAGTCTTAGGTATCCAGCATATAATACTCATGCGTCATATTATATTGTCGTATGTGGCCTGTCTGGCTCTACCATATTTTTTTATACTATCTCACATGCAGTAAAAGTTTCGGGAAAAAGTTATTGAATATTAAAAGTGTTTTTTTTATTTTCTCTACAGCGTTTGTCTGACACATTACTTATTCTAAGAAGAACTGAGCGAGATATCGTCATAAATGGGCTTACGTCTTCATGTAAAGTACCCGCTATTGTTGTCAGATTTTAATGAAAATTTAATTTTCGAAAATACTGAAATATCAAATTTCATGAAAATCCGTCCAATGGGAGCCGAGTTGTTCTATGCGGACGGATGGAAGGACAGACACGACGGACCTAATAGTTGCTTTTCGAAATTTTGCGAAGGCGCCCAATAACACAGTGCACATCTGTAGTTATAACTGACTGTGCCTTTTCACTTTTTTAACTTAGATTTTCTTTTGGTTACCATGGATACCAAACACACTAAGCTATTTATTAAGAATCATCGGACTCAGTAGAAACTTACTAATTTATTTTGATCAGAATGCCACGGATTATACATCACAATATTTCGTTCACATGCTGCAGTAAGTACCTTTACAGAGGCAGCGGATTGTGGCCTCTCTAATGTGATCAGAATCGAAGAAGCTGCTTCTTCAACAAAATTTTACCAGCATTTCCTTTTTCCTTCTAACAAATCAGAGACATGGTTTTGATCAGGTAAACTGCATCTCTCCGCAAAAATGAAGAACTAGAATGAAGGTGTTACAGAATAGGTTATTGAGAATGAATGCTAAATGGCCAAGTGGGCAGGTTTTACATTCTGTTGGAGCCAGAAATATGATGTCATGGTTATAGCAATGTCTGAATGCACATGAAATTTCTTACATTGTTTTACTATACGACATACGCGAAATGAAATATCTTGCTTCCTGACCGCTGAATCGACAAACGTCGTTGAAATAACTTATCTATTACTCTTCACGGATATGATAGCCCCCCCCCCAAAATTTAATAGTGCAGAAGACTGGGGATCGATGCTAGATACAAACTACTTGAACTTCACATGAAATATCTTTGTCTAAAACAGCTTCAAATTTAATTTAAAATTATTTCCTCGATCATAAATCTTGTTTGTCAAAAATGAAATCAAATATCCAAAGATTTCAATAATTAGGACGCAAACAAATTTATTAATTTCAAACGGACTATGTTATTTCGTGAAAATATTGACAAGTCGTTTAAGTATATATAACAGAAATGTGCACCCCTGCTTTAGAATTAATAGAATTCCATGACATGTGAAGTTTTCTCAGTTGCCATGGTGAGGCGGAGGTTCTGCTAATGCTCTATTATGGATGATATTGGGGACTGTATTTTGACAAACACTGAAAAGTTGACAAAGCTCTTAGCGCGCTTCCTGCAATTCCACTGATCCGAGATGATCCCCATGGATTCAAATCGAGTGCCGGAAATAGAGGGAGTGGGGTGGGGGTGCAATCACAACACTCCACGAAGCGACTGCGACTAACGCAAACGAAAACAATGCAATGAAATTCTATTAATTTTAGGGACCAAAAGCTGACGCTGAAAACGTAGACCTACAATAGAATGAGTGGCTTAAGTGCCACTCTCAGTCCCGGAGGATTATGAAGTGTAATTTAAACTTATCTTTCAAATCAATTTTAAATGATGTCGGGTCAAAATGTAACTACAAACTTACGTGAAATTTGTTCCTGAACATACCGTGGCGAGTTAATCAGTTGCCTTAGACGTGAAAACTCAAGGAAACAATTAAAGTACTTAGGTCACTAAACTCTCGAAGGACCCACGAATATTATGTTAGGAAAAATAATGGCAGCATCAGTAAGAGGTCATTTCCTAAAAAAAAAAAATTTCCCGACCGGCTCTGGGGGCACCCAGACTCCTATTAAAGGCATATCGATTTTTTTTCCAGAAGTACAGCCGCCGGAGCATGAAGCCGAACACTGACCTCCATTTTGCGCCCAGGTTAAGAATGAGTGGAACTATAAATCTAAATCCCCTACATGTATTCAGGGGCGCACAGGGACATTAATTATTATTACGTGGCAATTCCTAAATTCAGAGTGTCGTGTTAAAATCTATCTTTATGTGGGGTTGTGCTGTTTACAAATGGCCCCCAATTTAAGTCATAATATAGTGTAATAAATATTAATATTAGTCTTTTTTTCATGGTTCGATAGCCCTAGTGTGCTTAGGCCTCTTCCTGGGCGAGGTTTCGAGATTACACTCAGACACAACACACTCAGTGGGGTTCATCTGGACCAGTGATCGGCCCGTCACTGAGACCTCTACCTGTTAACACACAACAATCACGCGAAACACACATCCATGCCCTCAACGGGATTCGAACCCGCAATCCCAACAAGCGAGCGACAGCAGACTCACGCTTTAGACCACGATGCTACCGGGTTCAACCTACTATTTACTGAATACTATTATAAATATAAGTTATAACTCATGTATCAGTCATTGGTAGGCTGAGCGGTTTTTTTTTAAAACTAAATTAGTTTTGAGTGTCGCGTGAAGCACACACACTTTAGTGTAAGCAAGTCCCGTGTTGTAATGCATAAGGCACGGCTTGGGCTTTCCGCACTTACTCTGCATTTTGATGGATGTACAGGCCAAAATACTACTAGCCCGACGGTTTCTACTGTGGCCTAGCACAAGCAAACCGAATAGCAGAGTGTTCATATAAAGAAACACCAACTTGATGCACAACTTATTCTTAGTATATTTCGTCAACCTCTACATGTTTCAGGCGTATCTAGGCCCACCATCAGGTGGTACAACCGTATGTATACAAAAATTGGTACTTATTATTCTTTTTAGACGCCTGTCTGTTGTTCTGTTTGGGATCCAACAGACAGCCGTCTAACAAGAATAATAAGTACCAACTGTTGTATACATACGGTTGCACCTCCTGATGGTGGGCCTAGATACTCCCGAAACATGTAGAGGTTGAAGAAATATACTAAGATTAGGTTTGCATCCTGTTGGCTTTTCTTTACACGATTATATCGAGATGCAGGGTGAACAAAACATAAGATTTAGCAGAGTGTTCGTATAGTGACTTGGACGAGGCTTGCGATCGGACAGTCAAGACAGACAAAGACAACAGCTTCTCATTAGTTGTCCATTTTAAGCGCAGAAGCCATCGGTCTACTACATTTACCGGCGCACTTGGTATTCGTGTCACACACAGAACCCGTTGTTAGGCACATCACGGCCCCCGTAACTTGTTTGCCAACTAACTCATAAGCCGCCACTCTGCACGTGATTGCCCTGTCTTGAGATCGGTTCGCCCCGGTAAACAAGGCTGTCAATGTATTAGGTTGGAGGTAATCCTATGTAAAGCACATTGCAACAACACTGAAATTTATTGTCCAATTTATATTGACTTTGTTCTAGACTGACTACAAAACAAGCATCTACAAACACACACACACACACACACACATAAACACACACACACACATATATACATACGCACATGACAGAGCTTGTGTCAAAATTTATGAGACCCAAAGGTCAAATTCCGAGGCTGATTTCCTTACAGCTCCCTATGATTCCAGCAGAACTTCAAGACAGATATTACTTTGTTCTAATTGAAGAATAAAAAAACCAACTAGATGCCACTTATTATTTTATTGTACTTCTTATAGGCTCAACATGTTTCAAGCATTACAATGCCCATCATCAGGAGCTCGCGACGATGATGATGTTTACCACATTGGTCGTTTCGTTCTTGGTTTGCTCTATGTTGAAGGTGAGGTGCAGTTAGGCTTGTTTAGTGTCCGGGTTGCAGGCTCAAGCACAAGAGTTTTGCTTCAGCCTGCAACCCGGACACTACTCAGCCTAACTACACCTCACCTCCAACGTACGGGTTGCAGGCTTAAGCACAAGAGTTGTGCTTGAGCCTGCAACCCGGACACTAAACCAGCCTAATTACACCTCACCTCCAACATACAGGAAACCAAGAACGAAACGACCAATGTGGTAAACAACATCATAGACGCGAGCTCCTGATGATGGGCATTGTAATGCTTGAAACATGTTGAGCCTATAAGAAGTACAATAAAATAATAAGTGGCATCTAGTTGGTTTTTTATTCTTCAGTTATCACAATGATGCACGGTCCAGTAAACATCAGATTTTTTTGTTGTGTCCAGTTCCGAAAACCTTTTACTGCCACGGCCAACCAAATCATTTTCCGATTTCAGAATCCCAGCCGATGGTCTATTTCCGTATTAGCACAAACCTGTCACAAGTTTCTTCCTGGCCAAATGAACTCAGTTGACACTTCCACAGCCAGTGTCCTCCAATTTAATTTTGTCTTGTAGTGTATCCGCCAGTGTATGGCCATGCTTTCACAAAAAGTCTCAACCCTTCAGGTTTTCCTGCTGAAATTTAGAAGGAATTCTCATCTCCCCCTGCCTACTACGTGCCTTTCTAACTTAAACTTCTCTAATCTTTACGATAAAAATTACGATAATTCTTACTCTACAATCTTCTTCACTCACCGTCGTTAGAAACGAGTTCAAAGCCTACTTTACAATGTATTTCAACAAGCACAATGTAACTTCAAACAAATGAGCAGTCTTTCTACTCCGTCGCGGCAAGGAATCAGGAGTTCGACGTTTCCTCTTTATTTCGGTTTATATGAGAAGCAATGGGCATATTTATATCCCCACCGAACACTTTCAACACACCATACTCTAAGAGACCAACACTCTGTTTTCATAAAATTGGTAAGCGACTTTGGAATCAGCTAACGAAAGACATACCTCTGCAACATAGTGCACCTGTGTTGACCCAGGGCGTGAGGGTTCGGTGTTGCGCTGCGAACAAAGCAGATGTCCGCTCGAGATGTGCCCTGTGTGTAGGGAAAAGAATAACACTTGATACTGAACGTCACGGCTCCTCTAAACAGATGGTAGCTTGAGAGAGGGAATGGCATTTTGGATCATTTGGATAAGAAATGGATCTGTTTAGTGCAAGAGCCTTGACAAACAAAGAGGATAAGCCAGTCGCTTAAAACTAAACAACATGGATCTTTACACCGATCTACAAGTCGCAATGGAATATTTACATACCACTGTAAGCTAAGGATCTCTCTTTTTTGTGTCATGGCGTTCACACAGCAGCCACAGACACAGATAATTTGGTTACATGAAAATTACATTATTATTATTATCATCATCATCATCATCGTCGTCGTCGTCGTCATCACACCATCATCATCAGAACCGGGATAGGGGTAAAATTTCGGAGAGGAAATATATATTCTCTGATCCAAAATGTCACGACGGTGTCTGAGACCCATCCAGACTCCCATTTATTGGGTACCGGGAGCTCTTTCTACAGGAGTAAAGCGGCCACAGCGTGAGGCTGACCAGGCACCTCCGAGGTTCAGAATGACTGAAAGCTCTGTCTCTACCACCCGCTCCTCTATAAGCATAAATTACGTGCACAAGAACAACTTTGCCTTGTGTTATTATTTCCCTATTCACTGTGTTGTCGTTAGCACAGTTAAATTAAGGGAATTTAACAACACCGTTATCAAGATGGGTAATGGACTGACCCGGCTCGTACAATTATGTCTTTGTGGTGTAGAATGTTTGGGCTACGTTTCCAGTTGTTGACATATTACTGTTGATGGTAGTAATGTTGGTATTTTCATGGTTTGCGAAGCGTGGAATCCGACATTGACATAAGAATGGAACAAGAAAAATGTTAAAAGGTGAGAAATTAGCACACAGGAAAATGGAGCGAGATACATCACGGTTGATGTGTTTACTAGGGTATTGGTACAACAAGAAGCTGAATTGCTGCTGTATGCCTAGTCAGACTTACAGAGAGCGTATTTAAATATCTCACATAATTAATATACACAAACACACACACACACACACACACACGCAGGTAAGTGACGGCGTCTCCTGACTTTAAGTAATACGGGGAATTCCTTGACTTGCCAAATAATTTCTAGCTTCTCAGGAAATGACTCTACCTCATGACTTGACCAGGCTGGTTCAGTCGGATTGGTAAAGTCGTCGCTTTTTACAATGCCTAATCCTGCCGGGGGCATGTTGTCTCCAGTGAATGTTGTGTGCTGTCACGTGGATGTCTCTGCGACTGGCTGATCCCTCGTCCAGAGGAGTCCTACCGTGTGTGTGTCATTGAGTCTAATCAGGCACAACGGTAACCCTCTACATATACAACAAGTAGGTAGAATAGGCCAGACTAAGAAAGAAAGAAAGAAAGACATAAAGGAAGAAAGAAGTTGGCTACAAAGATAACTAGTGTAGGTAGCGCATATATTCGCTGCTTCAATTATCTGTTACAAATAAGCCACAGACCGCTATTATAATTTGTTTAATACTCTGGGATTACTGCAGATGATTCCAAATCATAACCAACTGCATTGTAAGTTGAAATACAAAAAATCAGGGGAACTGTTACCAGTAAGATCAGTGGTTCATTCGCGTTAATAATAAATAGAGGTGTTAAAAGCACTTGTCACTGGCATCACGTTTTTCAAAATTCAGCAGCATTTGACCTCATTCCATCCCTCTTGACCAACACTACATGTACCTACACACCACCGTACAGCATGCACGTCAATTGTTGTCATGACACTGACATATTTCGCATGACTGACAATCATGTGGCTCGCTAATTTCCTAGTTATCTCCTAAACTGCTGTTAATACCATCTCAATACTATATTTTTAAAAATATTCATAGTAAAAAACTGAATTAAATATACCAGAGTATCTGAATGTAGAAGCTCGCAATACCGCCATGTTTGTATTATGGAATACAGGGAATTAGATATGTATCACGCTGGACTGACGTTAAGTGACATACTGTTCATACCAAAAATGAATCTAGTGCTTAACTCTCCGAAAGTGTACAGAAAGTCACAGCTCGCTCAAGGGATGTCCTGTCTACTCCCAGCCTTTCTGGAAGCCTATCTGCTGTAACAAAGCGATATTTTACGTCTCCGATACAACGCATGATGCTCACACAGCCACCGACTCCATCAGTCCAGACCAAACAACGCAGCACAGGCCGGTATCCGCTGACGCGCGGTCTTAAGACGTCTGTCTGCGGCCGCTCGCCTGCTGAGATGGCGGGTTCGAAACCCGCCGAGGACATGGATACTTGTCTGCTGTGGGGGTTGTGTGTTTTCAGGTGAAGGTCTCTGCGACGAGCTGATCACTTGTCCAGAGGAGATCTACCGGCTGTGGTAGGTCGTTGTGTATGACATAGAAACCTGAAGAATTAGGAGGCTATAGCCCGCGTTGAGCTGCAGAGCCACAAAAAAGATCCACGCTGCATATTAACTTTATTCCGTATGGCCTACTACATTGATTTAGACGTGATAAAATAAACTCTAAATTCTGAAAGCAGCGAGATATACAGGGATGTCCTTAGTAGTTCAGATTAGAGGTGCTGGTTTGCTGAAATCCGCGTGCTTTTGTTGTGAAGTTTACGCTCTTGATGGCCCATAATAACAAACAGGTCTGTGGATTCTATCTGATAGACGAAAGACAATATTGCGGCTGTTTAACAGAGACAAGAATCACGCTGTTAGTATGGACTAATCGTAGGTTATTTCACGACGGTGTATTAACTGCGCAGATTATTTGATTTATGGTTCGAATATTTTTCGTCGCTCTTTCAACTTGTTAGTGCTGTATAGAATATAATAACCACAGAATTCTTGCACAGATAATGAATGAAGGATATGTGGGGGGGGGGAGGTACTAAAGGACGAGGTAGTGTTCGAGAATTCTCATGAAGGGACAGAGAAAATGCGAAAAACCTCAGCATAGCATGTCTCTGGAGCAGAAATCGTACGAATCAAGAGACCGACATTCGTAACAGATAGGACTACTATTCAGCACCGAGCGTTATGAAGATCATATTCAATAAAATTCAAATGATAAGGAGAATGAGGTTGTGGCCAGTTTCAACATGCTAGCCCATCATTAATCTACATTATACAGGAATTCAGAAAAAACAATGCAGATTTCTTTAAGGGAAGTCGATATTGATGCATGGTAAAATTGTGCAGTGGAAATTATGTTGAAGTTTCTATGATATATTTTAATAAACACTCCCCCCACCCTGCCCGAGATTCGAATCCGAAATTTCCGAATTATCAGTCAGAATATTTGCTGCACGAATGAAATAGCTTGTTGAAGCAGGCGATTATAGCTGACAATGAGCAATGAAGCACTGTCGGACTCTTTGTTATAGGGCAACATTTGGAGAAAAGCTCGCCACTGAGCACCATAAATGACACCAACTAGCTTAAGTCTGCAGGCGGACTAATTGCCACGAGAAACCGACATTTAAATTAGCATCTCTGCTATGACACCAGCAACATTACGAACGACCCTATTACAGGCCATGGCGCTGACATCTCTACCACTGATAAATCTGTTGATAATATGCATCCTGTTTTTAGTTGTGTCTGGGATATACTGTCGACGTTTCGGACAGCTTAACTGTCTCAGTTTTAAAGTATATGTGACTAGCACGTGACTGCGGCGATAACTTTTATTAATGTCTACATATTGATAAAAAGGTCATTTTTATATTTCGAAAAACATCGAATGAAACGTGAATAAAAAAAATAGTTATTTAAATGTACGTTCTGTTTTTGGGGGGTGGGAGGAGGAATGGGTGGGTGGGACATGTGCGGAGTGGGCAACTGTGGCTGCTGTTCGTGACGTAATTTGTGACGGCAGAGTAATGACGACTGGGTAAGCTGCGGTACGAATTGGATTCTCTTACGCGTCACGCAGTTGAACTCATGAATCGATAATGAAGGTACATTGATCTACGAGTATTCGACGGAAATCTTCACCAAGTTCATCAGAGATACTCAAACAAAAAGCAGGGCTGTTGAAGTAATTGTATATAACTAGGATGATATTTCAGAAAAATTATAATTTACTCAAGACTTTTTTCTTAATAAAGCCTCCAAACTTCGACAATTGAACTTACGGTCAGATTTCCTATAACGAAGTGTGTATTTAGAGGAGAGGTGTATGTACTAAACGTTTCTTGACACACTTTAAATACACGTCACAACAAAGAGCTCTTCTACCATTAATTATTTTGTCATGAAGTGTCACATCTTTACATCAGCAACACGCTTCTTCATTCCCATCTAACACATCGTGTTGTTGAAAGCTTTACCATGTAAATAATCTGGATGTGGCGAAGCTATGCTCTGTATTTTGGTTGAGAGAGCGTGATACGGGGTAATTGTGGGGCAATCGGTGTTCCAGTAAGTGACATTTCGTTAGCCTGAGGCTAGTAATGATAATGCATTTTATTTCCCTTTTTCTGACACAAAATTAATTAATTTGATGGAGTACCAATACCTTCAATAAACATTTTATTGATTGTCATGCATCATTTCAGGATGAAACGGTGGAATTTTGTAGAGCAATAAATATCGTATTAAACTGTTTCTGTGAGCAACTGAAAAGAAATTTAGTTATACTGAAAGGACACAAAATAGTCTGCCATACTGTCAATTTTACATTTCATCATCATCATCTTCCTCCATGGATTAGGTCGTTTGACCTGTTCCGGCATCGACGTATTGTCATCGTTTCCTGTTGCGTCCATGATCTCTTCTTCCTCGAGGTTGGTAGTTGAGGGCGTGTTTTGGGAGTCTGGTGTTGTCCATTCTTTCAAGGTGGTTGATCCATTTTTTTTTGTATTTGAGTCTCACGTCTTGTATTCCAGAGATCTCTAGTTCTTTTCTTATGACCTCGCTTCTTATTTTATTCAGTCTTGTGTATCTCGTAACACTTTTTAGAAAGCGCATCTCTGCAGCATCTAGGCGGGTCATGTCTCTTCGTGTTTACTCACGGTTCGCTGCCACACAGTAGTGATGGTCTAGCTACAACTTTATAAAATTTCATTTGGGTATCTGTACGGGTTTTCTTTAAGTGTTTTCTGATAGTGCCGCATATTCCTTGAAATATGTTTATTTTTTTTTCAAAATTTGGTGCACCGTCTAAACTCAGTTCGCATCCCAAATAATTAAATTGTTTCACTTTTTACATTTATATTTCGAGAAAAAAAGTATTAAACCAGAACTCATTTAGAGCAGATTTTTGTGTAAATAAATAAGAAATTTCAAGGTGTAATGTAGCAAGTCACCACCCAAGAGAATGTGTCATGACGTCAATAGCGCAGTAAGCCACACTGTAGGGCGTACAGTGTGGCTAACTGCGCTATTGACATCAAAATACATTCTTTTGGATGTTGAATTATTACGTGAAGTCTCTGCATATTCCATCCGATAAAAAAAGCACATTTCTTTATTTAATTACTATACCAACTGATACACATACATAAAAATTCCACATTAAAACATTTAAATTGCTCCGACTTATTTCGATCCTATGATCACCATCAGGGAGCTACACTTTCCTCGATAAAGTCACTATTAAAATTAATCACTGATTAATTTCGTTGTATAAACAGGGTGTTGTGGCAGCATGTCTTATTGTGTAAGGTTATGATGTTGAGAGTACCCGACTACGGGTGTGCGTCCTGTGCTTTGCTGCGTGATACTCACGCAGCAAAGCTTCGTTGCGTTCACACAACGAAGCACAGAATGCACATCCTTAGCAGGGCACTCTTCGCAACATAACATTACACAACACGGCATGCTGCCACAACACCCAACTGGTACAACGAAATTAATGTGACCATTTCTAGTGTGACTTTAGCAAGGAAGATATAGCTCCCTGAGGATTGTCCTAGGACCGAAACATGTCGGAGCGTTTTTAATGTTTTAATGTGTAAATTTTATAAATTTTATATATGTGTAGTAGTTGGTGTAATAATTGAGTAACTCGACAACATGCACGGTGTAACAACGAAAATATAAACCGTGTATTTTAATTTAAAAGATTCTATATACATGTCGAGACGAACTGAACCCATAGGTTTAAATTAACTTGTAAATTATAGATTTAGTGCCCCGACACATTTCTGTGCATCATCCCCACCATTTGTAAAACTTGATGTCACTGTAGTATAATTAAACCTACCGTTCAAAAACTCAACGCTCCTCACTAACTATTAACTTCAAAGAAACCCGCTGTATGTAAATTCTGAGGGTATAATTATGGACTAGCTGCACAAATAAAGCTTCATATTCCTAACTGGAATTGTTCACCAGTCAGTGCTATCAAAGGTAAATATAGATTTCGCGCGGCAGTCATGTTTGTGTACTCAGTCTGAACCAAATAGGCATGGCAGCCTGTGGTGGTTTTTATATTATAAACAGACACAGCCTGACAAAGATGTCTCATTTTTTCAATCTCTTTATTTACACCTGCAGACACCCACTATAGTTACCGAAGATTTTACTTATTTTTTCTCAGTTCCTTTAGGCCAATTATGTATTATTGCTTCAAATTAACCGTGGACGATTCCTTCAATAATCTTTATAACTCATTATTCACTATGATGTAATGAATCGAAGTTTTATAGTCCGAGTTGCTGAGTATTTAAAGCAACTACAAATATGCGCATATATATATATATATATTTTTTCAAATAAGTAAACAGCTCTAGAAAAATCCTTTAAGGCTCCGAAATCTATACAGGGTGTTTCACGACTTTAGGGCATAACTGCAGGAGGTGATTTCCTAGGTCTTTGTGATAAAAAAAGTTCATATAAACATGTGTCCGATTTTGGACGGTTACGGAGTTATGACCGTT
>Ga0123352_10007442_pt1 | contig 16897 bp, 6 predicted proteins | sample TergutLab28metaG_FD_89700 | JGI IMG/M metagenome (GOLD analysis project Ga0123352, IMG submission 89700) | Labiotermes labralis P1 segment gut microbial communities from Petit-Saut dam, French Guiana - Lab288 P1 | ecosystem: Host-associated > Arthropoda: Insects > Digestive system > Gut ... | reverse complement strand
GAAGAACGAAATGAAAATTGTGCAAACAATTAGTAAAGATATAAATATGAATTTTGGTTTAGAAAAATGTGCAAGAATATGTTTAAAAAGAGGTAGTGTTCAAAGCAAAATGCATGTAGGAAGCACATTTGACAACGACATTAAAGAACTGGACCCGACAAAAGCATGTAAGTATTTAGGCATAGAAGAAAGCTTTGACATACAAAATAAGAATGAGAAAGAAACGCTGAAGAAGGAATACTTGAGGAGATTGAGACTAGTTTTGGGTACAGAATACACGACGATTGGGACTATTTCAAAGCCATTCAGAAAATAAGTGAGCAACATACCAGGAAAACATGAAGTCAAGCAACTACAGAAAACAGCCATATTGGGCACTGCGCACATACTTCGGAATGTACCAATGTAAAAGTACAGTAGATTCAACACTGGAACTAACAGTACAAGCACCATGAATAGTAACAACAGAATAGTTGCAACACTATATTCCCTAGGGACATAGTTTGTCTCAGGAGATTATTATTATTATTAATGTCATAGGTATAGAATAAACGGCAGGCCTAATTTCCAAAGTGAACCACTTAGCTTCTCAAGAAGGACTCTGTACCATGGAGTAAGTTAGTAAGAGGAAGATATATCTTTTAATGTATAGGTTGCAAAAATATCCCGCGTATTGGACAAAGAGAGAGAGACAGATAGGCGGTCCTTTTCAAGAGTCTTGTTTAACGACGCTGTCAGTTGCTAAACATGTATAGCTTTGGCTATAGAGCAATTATTGAATATGGAACATTGTTGGAATGATAGTGACAGGGGAAAGCTGAAGCACACGAATAAAAACCTGCCTCAGTGCTTCTGTTTCCACCGCAACCCTCGTGGAATGGCTTGGGATCGAACCTATAAATACTCTGCAAAAGGCCGGTGACTAACTACCTGAGCCATGGCACGGGCAGAGAAACAGTTTTGTTAGTATAAACTTGTTAGGTTTCAACACTTCTAAGCAAAAACGAAATGAATGTTACAAGAGGAAAACTAAGAGCTTTAATTTTACTGAAAAGTTTAGAATTCAGCATTAACTGCCATTCTGTGCTTTTATATGAATCATAACATCTAAAGTTAGCGAAACAAAGAAGAGCGCAGACAGCACAAATGCGTTTCCTTAGAACGGTCACATAAGTGATAAATAAGTCAATGAGATTTTCTTTTCTTTTTGTGTGTACAAACCGCGATTTCGCGCAGTTGGTACACATTTTTTCAAAGTCAGGGACATTTAAAGGTTTGTATTGCTTTTATGTTGGTATTACTGATGAATAAAAGCTCACCTGAGATGAAACGACTTTTGATTCTTATTTTCTGAACATTCTAGTTTTTTGAACCTGTAGTGAAGGAGGTAATACATTGATACCGACGACAAATTGAACCTGTCTCCTGCTACCTTTTGGCAATCATTAGTTGAGGTATTCGCGGTGGTCATCATTGTCAGGGAACAGAGCACTTTTCTGTTTTATGACTGTAAAGTATAGTGCACATTTCAAAATTAAAACACTTGGATGATGACAGGTACACGCCAGTCTCCTAAAAAGTTATCCAAAACCTTAAGCCTAGGTACACAAACCTTAAAACAGAATTTGGCGGTTTAACCAGAAAGCACCTGGTGGCAGTACTGCCTATTGAGGTATTGTGTAAGGGAAGGTATATAAAGATTTTCAGGTCTTCTACCCAAGGAAGCGTGCACAGCCCAAAGTTAGTAACTATTAACAGCCATAAGTAATAATATAGGAGAAGTAACGTCACGAAGATATGGTTGAAGGAATGGGAATAACAGATATTGTTACAATAACATAAATGTGTCAGATTAATGTCCATAAAGTTTGAATAGAAAGCCGAATCCTCAGCTGTTATATGAATATAAACCGAAGCATAAGAAGAGTTTTAACAGAAATATTTCCTATGTTATTCTAAGTACGAGAGGATAATAAAATCGTATGGGAAATACATGTAATGTTTCGTGTATCCCTACATTGGGCAATAGAAAAATATCTGTACTTCGCTTCACGCTCTGGCTGTTTTAACCACGAAGGATATTCTCCGAGTCCCATTGTCTAAGAGCCTATGTGGGCTCCAGAGTCGGTCGTCACGCTGTGATGAACAGAAAAACTTTCATCTGACAGGAATAGAATAGGGATCGAACTGGAATCGAAAAAGAATCGAATAAGAATCGAACCAGTCACACACACAACGCTAGTTGTGTAACTTTGTGTGTGACTGGCGTAATACATAAAAGCCTACTTGTGAACTGTTATTTATACAGTCTAGTTTAATTTTAATAATAATTCTTTTAAACTTAACTCCGATGCGACATATGAACCTTCAAAATTCGATTAACGCATTCATCAATTTTATAAAAGAGTTAAAACAGGATGCTGGCATATCAAAAACAAGAGCGACGTATATAAACTTTAATAATTAATTGAGTGTATCGAGATGGAAGATAAAATTGTGTGCAGCCCCTGCGTGACGGAAAATTAGAGACTACGATATATGATGTTATTTAAACTGCAGCGCTGCTGCCGGCTGCACTGTAGTTTCCTGTTCATGTTGTCTATCCAGGAAAATGTCTCTTGTTGGATGAATGGATTATTTGTTATTCAACGCGGTAGTATAGACACGAATGTAATTAATTATGTAAATTGTACTGGTTTTATAATTATTGAGCTACTGAGTGTTGCTGGCGGATGGTGGCTGAGAGTAAGAGAACGGAATTTCATACCAAGTTCCAACTTATTCAGGAAGGTATCTATCGCCATGAAAAATCCAGACCGTCTTCAGTAAGACCATCCTCTCCGTTCCAATCAGTGCAGATCGTCGGCAGCCTTGTGTTTATTAACGTGAATATTTAATAGTGGTACCTGGGCCGAGACAGCTCAGTCGGTATAGCGGCTCGCTGTGGGCTGGACGGTCCAAGGATCGAATCCCGGTGGGGACGAGATTTTCCGCACTCGTCAAGACCGGCCGTGGGGCCCACCCAGCCTCCTATACAATCGGTACCGGGTCCCTCTCCCGGGGGTAAGTTGGCGAGGCGTGGCGTTGACCACCCACCCCCCTCTAGTGCCTAGGTTAAAAAAGAGTACAGTTATACCTCTACTCTCCTTCTGGGCCTTCGTGGCCTTTTCTAGGGCGACCTTTACCTTTACTTTTTACATTTAATAAAGGTACTGTGTTCTTACTTGTTACCTGTTATTTCTTTTCCTTGTTTAGTGCTCGAATGAATTTGGAACCTCGAGCTTCAAGCTCAAAAAATATTGGTTTCTAGCACTGCAGTCAAACAGTGGTTTATAATGTATTTGCGACTGTTGGCTAGACTAGGAGAGCAAAGAACATGTTCGAACAATATTTTGTGCAGCGACGGGGCGTCATTCTGCAATATATGAGTTAACGTATCTATAACAAGAATAAGAAACGGTGGAAACAACAGAGCGAAGAATTGTTAGTTTCCTTTAGAAACATTTGAAACAAGATAGAGACGCTGTAATTGATAGTATTTGACAGAAATGTTACAAAAAGTGGAGAGCTTATACTATGAGCGTGACATATCAAATAACGGCATTGCAGCGCAGTACGTTACAGATTCAAAAGGGGTAGAGTAGCGAGTGTAGTGTAGGGTACGGGCTGGACGTCTGAGTAATTCGTTGTTCAACAACCTGTAAGGACAAACTTTTAACCATTGTGGTATTTGCATGTCCATGACAAGTGGGTCCCTGTCACCACGGCATGGCGCGTCTTCAGGTTGCGGTTGGAGGAACGGCCTCCAATGTGGAGGGTTGCTGCAAATATATTGAATAAGCAGTGACGGACAGCCGACAAGGGGTCGTAATCCAACTTGGGGTTGGGCAAGTTTCTAAAAACTCCTCACCTTTAAAATTGGCCTTGTTACGAATAGGACGCATGTTCCCCAGGTCTAGTCTGATCCTTTGGCACAACCTAAGCAAAGGAAAGGGGACATGAGATTTGGTACATGGAATGTAAGGAGTCTGTATAGGTCAGGGTCATTTAGGACAGCAGCCAGGGAAGTAGCAAGGTATAAATTAGATATAGTGGGTGTACAAGAAGGTTTGGTAGGACACAGGAAGCAATGTAAGGAAATGCGGTAATGAACCTCCAGGTTCCATAGAATGTGGGGAATTTCTTGACTAGCTGAGAACCGGTTAGCTTCTCAAGAATGACTCTGCTCACTGGAGTATATAAGTAAGTAACTGAGTAAGCAGATAAGTAAGTAAGCAAGTAAGTAATATGTATGTATGTACGTATGTATGTATGTATGTATGTATGTATGTGGTATCTGCATGTATCGTCTTAACATTAACAAATTGGTGTATTTAACAACTCATCCAATAGCTCAGACTAAATTGCGTGGAGCCGAATGGTTATGAGTAGATGATGGGCTGTAGATGAATTGGAAGAAGAGGTCGGGGCCCAATTTAGGGAGCTATCCGCATATTTGTGTGGAGGGACTGAATAAAACAACTTTGCCAGTTCTTCCGGATTTTGAGGCGAGATTTTAATTCGAGACCATTCGAATAGGAAGCAGCAGTGCTACCCAGTCCAACGTGACGTTCAGTCGTAGAGACGTTCAAAATGAAACATGCGAAGATTGTTTGGTGAGCTTTTACATGCACCTTGCTTAGTCTACTCTTTAACGCCTTTGATGTCAACTCTCAAGTTCCGCAGTCTGGTCGAAATGTGCGAACTCAATTGACAAATTTCCCTCACACCAAGAACTGTTGAGATTTGAAAGCTCGGGCTGTCAGTCGATATTCGTTATCCAAGGCAGTGAGCGCCTCACACTTCCACCCCCTCAAGCGCGACCTTATTCCCGAGGACGTGTCTCATGTCGGAGGGCTTTCCTTAATTATCTCTCCGACTCGGGACAGGATGGGACTCGCACCATGAAGTGAGGTACAGTCGCTGTGTGAACGAACTAAATACACTAGGAAATCGCCTTCGCTCTGAACTGCTCTCTGATTGTACAGAGTGCTTTGCAGACGGCGCAGCCACGAGGTCTAGTGCTGCGTTATGGGTCGGAAGGATTTGGCGGTAAAATCGTCGCACTCTACAGAGGGAACAGACACAGAAATAATATTACCCTAATGAAGTAAAATTAATCTAGCGATATTAATGAGCTGGAATCCATTCTTTACTCTGACAGTACATTCAAACTCTTTTTTTTTTTAATTTGAATTTGAAATTTTCTTATGGTGCTGATATCTGTGTGACTGTTTGTAAGGTGACATCACTTAATTTTTAATTATCCGACGGACTCTTGTGAAGTGATAAATTAGAAATTATTCGACATTCTTTGATTCTGTTGGCCTAAAAGCAATACCAGCTACCAGTAATATTAACTTCTGAAGAGAAAACAGTGTTTAGATACACGTGCCTTAAATATTCGATCAAAGGCTTCTTATTGCATATATTTCTCCCATATATTCTGTTCCGCGCTGACATCTCTGTCACTGATTTCTACGACCTTTCAATAGGATACCGCAAATTATTGACATAAATTCCAAGCTGGTTAATTTTTTCCACCAGTCCTTCTACACAGTTCTCAAAGCGTTTGTTCTCCTTTAAAGTACTGTACTTTAACCTTTTAAAGCCTACCGGTTACTTTACATACCACCAGGTTTAACATTCAAAAATTCTGCATGGTGATTAATTACATTGCATTTATGTGTTTTGTATGGCCTCAGAACAAATGTTTTCCTTGTACGTCGTTTTCAGGTTGGTTTTTATTACCGCAGTGGAGAGGGTTTACTGAGCGGTATGCACTGAGTCCTTATATAAAACAGAAACGTCTCGTCCATAAAGGGCTAAATAAGGGACTGATTCAGGATAGCTCAGTTGAAACAGAGACCAAGCTACGGGCTGGAGAGCTGAAGAACTGAATTAGATCTCTTGAAGGGATAAAAGTTTGTCTTTTCTCAGAAAAGTCCCCACTGGCTCTTAGTCAGTGGGTGTCAGTGGGTGTCAGTGGGTGTCAGTGGGTGTCAGTGGGTGTCAGCGGGTCATCAGTCATGCGTAAATTGAAAGAGGCGTGAAGCTGACCACTCATATCTGGTTAGTGTAGACGTTAAGAATGCAGTTATGTCTACACTTCCTCATGTGCCTTGACGGAGTGGTGCCCAGTAAGCACAAGGCACGTTTCACCTTCACGTGCTTGTCAAATTCCCCAGCATTTGATGAAATCCAAAAAAAAAATAGTCCAGCAAAAATTTGTTAGTGATGTGTAGTGTAACGTTACCTATCGTCAGAGCTGTAAAGGCCAGCTCACTTCATTGAGCCATTTTAGAATTAATAAGCACGTTTGTTTCCACTCAGGCCTTACCACCTACCCACAGTGATAATATTCAACAATATAATACTATAACTTTGACTTCTAACAAGAGCGTATCATTTCACAGTCTGTTCTGACGTCGAGATTAATTAGTACAAGTTTTAGCGCGAGGAGACGTCTGTCTGTCTGTCAGCTGAAACTAGTTTGCGTTATTACAGTGCGACGTCATTGTAACCCTTCTTACCTGTTTGTCTTGTATTCTACGGGCTTTCGCTCCTCCAAAATTGTCTTAAAACTTTGTGCAGTTCTGTATATCCAAACTCCTGACAACTTACAAACTCATTGCACGGATTGAAATCCTACTTGAGAAGCTGATGTTCGGTCAGCTAGTCAAGTCAAACACCGTCTTTCACAAAACCCTCATGTTCATTGCCGTGTTCCATCAGCGCCCAACTGATCGCTTTTCGGTGGCCAATGTATTTGGTTTACACCATCACAGGCTATTGTTTTAATATTCTTCATATTGAAGATTAATGTTACGTAGGATCTGTGACACCATGTAGTTTGGTATAAGTGTACTGACTTTTCAGAGAAACTAGTTTCCTCCTTCAAGTAACATAAAATAGGAAATATCGACCCATGTCCATAAGATTACAGTGCCACAACCCGGAAGAGAGCAATTTTCATGGTCACCGCAGTGGGACGTTACAACCCTCCCCCCCCCAGTCTGTTTCTCTCTAGTGACGTCTTAAAAGTGTACAATGACAGCCGCCCTATTCCCTCCCTCGAAATTGTCGCGATGTTTCTATACAAATTCATAACCAGTCGCTTCCGGTTTCCTGAATCCAAAAATATCATATTGCTATTATTTTAGAAGTTCTACAACTTGTACTTTACATCAAAACAGTATTACTCAAATGAAGAGAGATTTGTTGGGCAGGGCGTCCATTACACGTGGGGAAGAAATAGGATGTGAGAACACGGACTATATTTAGCTGGCTGAGGACAGAGTCCAAAGGCGGAATATTGTGGACAGGGTAATGAATTTTCGGATTCTATAAATGAGGGGAGAGTTCTGGATCAGCTGACGACTAACCAAATTTCCAAGAAGGCATTAGTTTCTGTGTACGCAGATACGTTTCCATTTATGACTGCAGATAATCTCCTTCCCCGCCCTCGCTTTCCTCCCTGTCTAAGCTGTCCTGTCGAAGGAATAATTATACGAGACTGAGCTTAATGCCGTGTAGTTCTCTCTTTGCCGTTAGCGGCGCTGCCTGCGTTCCGATGAGCAGGAAACTGCTCGAACAAGTGGGGAGAGTGAAGCGTAATTAGTTACCCCCTCCCATCTTCCTAAGTTCCCTCTCCCCCATCTCCAGGCTGTTACTCATTTCTCATATCTAGTCCTCATTCTGATCTGCTCGCTCTGTTTCGTATAATTGCGACAAAAGTATCGTGTTAAACGATTTGCAGTTGCTCTTTATGATGTTGTTAGTTTCTCGGGCCATAATAGCGCCGAACGATTGGTGACATCTGGCAGTAGCGGTCGTAGCCTGTTCCGATATTATTCTGGAATTTAAAAAAAAGCGGTTACAGCATATCCAGGTATTATCCGGGTATTTGCCTGATAGGAAAACCTAAAAAAAAATTCATCGTGGTAGAAAATGACAAGGCTAGGATTCGAACCTGGCACTTCCTAGAATTCAAGCCAGGGAGTTACCCGTGCACAGAACTGTTCATTCCAATGGAGCCTTTCGTGCTAGAGAAATTTGCTGTCATTAATTACGTAGCGCAGAATTGTATTGTGATTCAAGGAACGACAACAGCAGCTTTGCCTCTTGTTTTTACGGAACTAATATCTAGTCATTTATATGAAAAGGCGAACGTAAACTGACGATGCAGAGGATTTACTCTGCGGAATGGAACGTGTGATATAGTAGGCGTTATCTTATGTAGTTCGCTGTGCAAACGCTTCCAACGTGTTAGAACCGATTCCCTACTTTAAACGGAGTCCTAAGAAGTTAAAATTTGACGCTGTACTAAAACATTCCTCGTTTTGCATGAACCCGAACGTTCATAACCGTGGTCACACGAACACGTCACAGGTTCCAGTCATCACGCATATTAGTCTAATCCACATCCTCAGACACTAAGTAATTAAGATAAAATGTAATATTCTTCAATAGTCTCAAAAATATTCTCCGCCCTTCTGTTTTTGTAACAGTTGTATGTAGTTTTCATATCACCTGTGAACGGTACACTTCCTCTTGTTTCAGTTTTTCTTAATATTTTGCTACATTACATCTTAATTTGAGTTGCATTTCATCTCGTTCCTGGAAGATGGCGTTGTGTCGACAGTCTATGGGCATTCAGAACAATCTCAACTACCCTCCATGTACGAAAGCCATTACCTCCGTCCACGGCCTGAGAGCGTGCCATGTCGTGGTGACAAGGGTAAACCTGTTAAAGGGTAATGATAAGCTGTATTAATAGAACACTGTGATTAAAGCTGTCAGGCATTTGAAATCTGAGTAGTGACGGTTCTAGACATGAATGATAAGGTGACAGAGAATTAAGGAACTTAATTAAAGGTTGGACAGGCCCAATATGAAGCGGATGTGGCTCCATGCGTTCAGACAAGCAGCAGAGAACCGCTCGCCTGACAGGTGGACGGGAGTTTTCACAGTAAATGTCAAACATTATTCCGTATTATGACAAGTTATAACATAAGGTAGCAGTTATATCTCCAACAGTCAAGTCCATCTAAGTGGTAATGTAATTAATGTCTCGCTAAAAATATAATATAATAAAACACTTTGTATATGCGGTAGTTTCAAAATGTTCCCGGAATCACTTTCTTTCTGAGAAATAAAATGCATACAATTAAGTCAGCTAAATTTCCTTTAAAATAGATTCCTGGTGCAACTATACACTTCTCCCAGCAACAGAAAAGATGTTGGAAACATTCCTGAGAACCGATGAGAAAGTCTTTGCAGGTCATCTGTCACATTCTTAATGATGTCAGTAGCATTACAAAAGCTCCTTCCCTTCAATGCTGATTACAACAAACGGCACATATAAAGATCAAGTTGAGTCAGGTCAGGAATGTATTCTGGATGCTCCAGCGTTGTCACATTGTTCTTTGCTAAGAAATCCTTGGCCAAAACCGACAGGTGTGCTGGAGCATTGTCATTAAGGAGAAACCAAATGTTGGTTCTCCATTCTTCGGGTCGTTTCCTTCTGACAGCATCCCTAGGCGACGAAGGATGTTAGTGTACATTTCTCTATTTACAGTAGCAATTCCTGTAAATTATACTAGCGAATTCCGGGAAATTTATGAAGCTGGTACGTATTTTGCGAAGGTATATTTATCCAAAAACCATTTTCCGAGATTTCAGATGAACTAGAGATAGAAGAGTTACGGAATTACCCAAAGAGACAAACATAATAGACGTTAAGAGAGTAGGAATTATGAGAAAATAAACAGAAACCTTTCGCAGACTCGTACATATTATTAGTTTCGATGCCTTGTACAACGTGACAAAATGTAGTAGAAATAAGCCTGCAGTTTATTTTGTGAAGAAACTATCTATACTGTCTTCATAAGTAAATAAATAAAACATATGTTACTTTTTCTTAACATCATTCTCTAGTACGGTGAATAAATTATTCTTTATTTTTTATATTCCTACTTACTCGTTTATTCCAAATGCATAATTCCAGCAAATGTTACTTATATATATAGAAATGAAATTAAAAATGGCAGTGGCTCACCACATGGCTCACCAGTATCTCAAATAAATAAACGAAGACAGAAAATTAAATATTTCGTAAGAATTTACTCAACTTCCTATCGTTTCGCCATGCATCCAACCGACCTTTACTAGAACGACAAGCGAGTTCTGCCCGAGAAAATTCACAGCTTTTATATTTTCTCTTTTCTTGTAATTAATATAGTGTCTCCATAGCCCCCACGACACCACTACCTTCACACACTCTCTCTGTCTCTCCTTCTGGCTTCAAATGAATAACGAAAGACTAAATGATTTTATATTCAAAAGGAATGAGTTCCTTCGGGTTGGTTCTCGTCACTAAAATACCTATACCAGGTGAACATTTAAGCATCTGATAAGTTCTTTAATATTTGGTCAGTGCCTTAGTGACTGGTCACCTTTCAGTACCTGGGCAGCCCTTTCTTATTTGAAAAGTGTTTCGGTAAGTTGACATGGCTTCAGAATCTGGAGAGTGACTCAATATCTGGGCTGTTGTTTCTTCTGGCCAGTGCTTTTGTATCTGGACTGTACTTTATTATCTGGACACTGCTTTAGAGTCTGTGTTGAATTTGAATCTGTACTTTATTATCTGGACACTGCTTTAGAGTCTGTGTTGAATTTGAATCTGTACTTTATTATCTGGACACTGCTTTAGAGTCTGTTGAATTTGAATCTGTACTTTATTATCTGGACACTGCTTTAGAATCTGTGTTGAATTTGAATATCTGAACAATACTTTAGTACTTGGGTAGTGCGTTAGTATCCGGGCACTTTTGGAGCAACTAGACTGTACCTTAGCATATGGGCAGCACTTCAGTATCAGGACAATATGTCAGTCTCTTTCCAATCCACCGAACAGTGAAATGCAGGGTTCTTTCAAGAACAGCTCCATCTTCAGAAAATAAAGTTTATTTGAATAAATCTGTAATAAGTGTTGTAGATAATAAATAGATTTTCCTTTATTTTCTTCTTTCTGGCATCCAGTAATCAGTGCTTCTCGAGCGATGAAGAAGTGTGAGAGAGAGAAAAAGATGAAATGAAAACAAAGGACAGAAAATAAAGAAAGAGAGGAGAAAGCTCTTGGAAGCTGTTCGCTATAAATGAGCTGCTGTGATTACGAGGAGTACAAAATTAAAATGAAGTCTCAGTGGGTGAGGGCAATAAACAGTCACATAGAGCGGAGCAGTAACAAGGGTGCTGTAAAAAGGAGAGGATCTTACTCTCTTAATTCCTTCACATTTTATTTTTAAACGAAAGCGATATAAAAGTAAGTCGGAGTTGAGAAGCCAAATTGAATTCGGTTTGTGTTAAAATATGAACGTGACCTAAAGTGATTTTCAGGTGGCCTTACCATTACCACATCTTGTTGTAACTTGCATTCCTATTTCGTTTAAGTATCTGACATCGTTCGCTCTGTGCTTCCGTGTTGTTTGTAAGCTATGTTAACTGCTGGTTAGGATATTATAATTATGCTTATATTAAATTTTATTCTAATGACTTTAGCACTGGGTAAATTGCCATTTCTTCTTCCACCCACACACACACACACACACAAACATACGCACACACATACGCACACACATACACACCCACACATATACACACACAGTACATGTATTTTCGAAACAAATTAATCAGGTGAAATACAACAAATAAATAAGTAAACAATCATGATGAATCCAATACCCTAAGTTACTTAAGAAATTTCTCCTGTCCTAAGAAGAAATCTGTAGATTCTTTCACTCACACCTCCAATGGTACTGGGATATTTAGTGAAGCAACCGAATCCAATTCATACATTATTTCTGTAAGATCCGCTTCAATTTTATCATCCCATCTATGCCTAAGCCTTCCGAAGTCTATGTTTTCCATGTTCTGCATCTACAGCTCTACATACACAGTAACTAACCCATAAACTGCGTGCTACGCGCCTCGCACATTCTCCTTCAGTTTGTTATTTTAAATCATACATCTCATCGTTATGAACTTTTCTGCGTCCTGCTGTCACTTCCTTCCTTTTTGGTCGAAATATTTCCCTCAGCACGCTGTTTTGAAACGTATTTCAGTTTCTTCACACCTAAACAAAAGAACCAGTGAGACCATAGTTTGTATATTCTTCCACGGGATTTTATGTAGGTGATTAGGTTGATCACTTTTGCCTCGTTATATCATTCCTGTGAACAGCATTAGCATTTTGTTGGTTAATGGAAAGGTAATTTGTTACTTGAAAGGTAAGAACTGAAATTCTAAGTATTATGTAGAGGTACGCCATATTTCAAAGGGTTCAGCCAGCACACTGCAGTTTATTGCTGTAGTCTCTGAATGGGTTAGCAGCTCTTTAAGTTGTTATGTCACTGGATGCTGTTACAAGTAACTCGGAGGGTTATGTAATTTAGCCATTTGTATTCTAGAGGCTACACGCCACGAATTTCACAGCCAATAAAAACCTCGACTCCGGTTTCTGAATCTCCTCTTCTCATACAGCAACCTACAAGGGCTTCAGGCAGAGTATCCCTTTGCGACGATTAGATCAACAGTGGGGACATGTTCCCTCAATCAATACCAGTTCTTGCATCAGGATTACTGTTACACACTTTGGTCATTCCTTTTGTCTTATTTCCAACTAAATAGCTGTGTTTCTTTCGACACGCATATTAGTATTATTTGTTTCTTTTTATATTTATCGATTATTTAACGACTCTGTCAGTAACCACTGGCTATACATCACAGAATGTTAGATAAACAATGAATAGTAATTGGAAAAACGTGGAAGGAGGCGGTTATTATTGGGCGCGTTCGTAGTATTTGGAGAAGTAAATCCTTAACTTTGTCATGTCTGTCTGTCCGTCCGGATGAAACAAATCCGCTCCCACTAGACGGATTTTCATGAAATTTGATATTTGAAGAATTTTCGAAAATTTGTCACGAAAATTCAAGTTTTATTAAAAATCTGCCAAGAATAACCGATACTTTAAATGAAGGCCTACGAAAATTCATGATATCTCGATGACTGATCTTATAATGAGATATATTTCTTAAGAAGTTTTAGAGAAAATCAACAAACATATTTTATATTCAATTTTTCTTCCAAAAATTGTGCTGTTTATGAGATAATGTAGAAAACACAGAATGCATTATAGCATTTCCACACTATCAATTGTTCCGCTGACGCACCACAATGTTATGTTACGCGTACATTGCCTGTCTTGTGAAATATGAGGTATGGTTTCTTTATTTGCCTCGAATACTGAAGAATGTATTGAAAATCCTCAGCCTTCAGACACAGATCTGAAACTGCAGGCTACCTAGACACAACATAAGGCCATTAATTACATGACCACGATTTTGTAGGCAGTATGTGGCCCTAAAGAACGTTATTACATAATTATTACCCTATTCAACAGCTTCTGTTGAGTGGTTAGTCATTTAAAGCACTGAAGTTCATAAAATTAATTGCAGAACGAAATCCGGCTAAATAATTTACTGACTGTTTTTACCAATAATCTAATAGGGCAAGTCCTATTAAAAATTAGACGTAATAATTAAATATTTGTTGGGATCGACATGTATTAGTTAATGTGGTTATTAACTATGCTATGGTCTGAAAGACTTTGCTTCGTTTCCAGGTGAGAGCGGAGAAATTGCATTTACCACCGCATCAAAATGGGCTCTGTGCCCTACACAGACGCCCCTCTAATACTTACCGGTGACATCTTTCTCATAGGCAAAGTGGCTGTGACACAGACATGACCACGGTTCCATACAGTACAGACGTTAAAATGCATACAGTAATAAATGCTATGATTCTAAACTAACTATACGGAACATTTCCATTTTAGGTGAGCTCGCATAGTTGTGAAAGCGCCTGTTAACTTCGTCATGTCTGCCCGTCCGCCTGTTCTCTCTCTTCATGTGTCAGTGCGTCTCCCACTGGACAGATTACTGTGGAATTTGATGTTGGAGACTTTATTAAAATCTGTCCCGAAAATGGGACACAGATGTCAGGCATTTTACATGAAGACAGACGCAAAATTGGGCACTTCACATGAAGACATAAACACGTTTTAACATTGTTGGCGTTATTACATTTCCATAAAAGCCCCCTCTCTTCCAGTGAAATGATGTCAGGCTGTTAGAATATCCCAAAAAGTGTGAACATTATGCAGGCGCGCCACAGTGTTACGTTACACATACATTGCCTACCTTCTTAACTTTCTTATTTTGTGTTTATTTTACGTTTAGTACAAGTAGCCTTTGTTTTAAGCCTCTTTCTTTAACGTCACTTGCCAATGTATAGTCCTTAGTTTGTGCTGTCTTATTTTCAGTTTAAAGCTGTTTGCCTGCCTGCCTGCCTACACAGTTGGCCGCTGTAGGGCGAGTACAAATCTTACGGCGCCTAAAAAAACTGAGAGGTTGCATGCTCACTGCAAAGTACGTCAATCCTCATTCTTCGTGCGCTCGCCATTTAATTCAAAACACGTGGTTTACTTGCATTTATGTTTACTTTATTTTGTTCTGCTTGCAGACGCAAAGTTCAAACAGCTAATCGAGAAAAAAATGACATTAAGATGAATAACTGCAGCACTAATCCTAAAGGTAATAATATGTATTATTTGTGGGTAATAAAGTGACTGTGTAGTAAAATCTGTGGAGAGGGTTTTGATTGTTGGTGACGGCCACGACATGGAAAAATCTACCATCCGTCATAAGCCTCGTGACTACGAACTAGGCTGAAAAAGACTGAGACGAAGATGAATAAAACAAAACCTAACCTAACCTAACCTACGTGTAAAAAACTCACACGACCAACCCCTTAACTTAGGCGCAGCAAAGCTCTTAACTATGGTAATAATTTGCCTGAGCTGTAAAGGCTGTGAGAGTGAACTGAGTTATCCGTAACAGCAGTAACACAACATGTATCATCCGTGATAATTTTAGCCATTTGTTTTTTCCTTCTCATTTTACGTAGGTTAAAGATTATGTGTGTCTTAATACATTAAGAACAGTTACAAAACAATAAAATTAATAATGATAAATACACCTACATAAACCGAATATGAACATGCTGTCTTTTGTGTGATTGCCCCTAACAGCTGATTATTACATTATTTCGTATGGGAACGTAATGTTCGATTTACCCCTTTTAATTAACGCCAACTTTTCAGGAGTATGACTCTATGTAAAATAAGGGCTACATGTATCCAAGTAGCAAACATCATAAAATTGGGAAAATTTAGCCAGACTTCGCTGCTCTATCATTAAGATTCGAGTCTACTGGGAATTGATACTGTATTTGTAAACCTGAGCTGCTCAACAGCAATGCCACGTTGATGTCTTGCGGCTATGTGCCATGTGTTAATTAATTAAAGCTTGAAACTCATCTAGATAATATATATACAATTTAAATTTTTACCTCACAGTAAACATTATTATCCTACAATGCAAAGAAAAACCGCTTAATGTTTTTTGGGACTATACCCGTATTCCCATTTCATGGCGAGAATTATAAGGAACATAATTTGTGTGTGAAATTTTCTATAAATCATAAAGCAAGCGGTGTATGTGGTACTAATACAGGCCTAATCAAATTTACAGCCACTCGAGGACCAGGACCTCCTCATTATCGAAGCTTCACGATCACAGCCAGATACACCACACTGGGTAGGACTCCTCTGGAAGAGTAATAAACCCGGCGCAGGTATCTCTACCTGACAAAACACAACACACACAAGAGAGAGATATATCCATGCTACAGGCGGGACTCGAATCCACAATATTAGCAAGCAAGCGGCCGCAGACCTCCGCCATGCACTGGAATCGGCTACACCCTATATGGTTACTTGTATGTCAGTTCCTTTGGTAATGATTACTGCGTGCTGCACCGCAGCTAATATAAGCCGCTGCAATAAAGTTTCCAATTCCAGATTAGGAAACTCTCATATGTGAAATTCAGTGATAACCAATTGGAGCAAAGTTAAAGAGATAAATAAAAGACGAAAATAGGCGGAACGATTTGGTGTACGCTGATTCTCGCTTGTTATTGTGATTGATTGGGGTTTCGATCGCAGCGGTAATTAAAACAGACGCTCTGCGAGATTCATGTTATGCTGGCGGTAATGACGGTACAAGTTCCGTCGTGTGCTCCCCGTTGAAGCTTATAATAACGGTACCCGCACATTTCCTAATCGATAGACCACACAGGAGATGCAAGGATATGACAGATAATTTTACACCTGTTTTGATCATTCCTCTGTCCCCACCCCCCACCCCGCCCTTCCCAGATAACAGTGAAGTTACAATTCGCATTAGGAGTTTATGTACTTTATATTCTAAAATTAGTTAATAGGAAGTTCTTAATACCCGAACAACGACAAATTTCCTTTCTATCCATTGCTGCTCCAAGGTCTGAAACAGCAATGCTTAGGTTGGAGTTTCCTACGGTCGTCTGGCTCTTTCAAGAGATCGGTAGATCGGTGAAATATAAAGTGAATTTTATTTTGTGTTGTAAGGTGTTATAAGATTGCAGTATTGTGACGTAAAAAAGAATTTTAAATTATTTGGTTCTTTAATAATATTTTCTCCGAAAAATAGATGCGTGCAAAGTCGGTGAAAGTGTGATTCAGAACGTATTAGAGATGCCACCATTAAGAGGTACAGCAGAAAAAGTCGGATAAAGGACCTACGACCCTACCCTCCCCCCCCCCCCCCCCCCCAAAAAGGAGGGAAGGAAAAGAAAAAAAAAAGAAAAAAATTATTTTTAAAAAAAAAAAAAAAAAAAAAAAAAAATTTATATTTTTAT
>Ga0123352_10007438_pt1 | contig 16903 bp, 14 predicted proteins | sample TergutLab28metaG_FD_89700 | JGI IMG/M metagenome (GOLD analysis project Ga0123352, IMG submission 89700) | Labiotermes labralis P1 segment gut microbial communities from Petit-Saut dam, French Guiana - Lab288 P1 | ecosystem: Host-associated > Arthropoda: Insects > Digestive system > Gut ... | reverse complement strand
TGGAGAAACGCATTCAACTGTGCTTGGATGTGAAAGGAGACCAGTTTCAGCATCGATTATGAGCAGGTCCTGTTTTGCATCGTTCCCGGTATGTGTATATAAATTTTCAAGTCATTATCTCAACAACATAATTTTTTATAGACAATAGTTTGGGGCCTCTAGCGAGAGACTCACCCTGTATAAGTTATGCACTAGGGAAATACAGTGAATAATCCTTTAACTAAATATAATTTATGCACTAGGGAAATACAATAACATATGAGTCATGTGGGAGCTTGGACTTTCACATTACTGATCCTTTTGGTTACTGATACAATAACTTTTTAACATCATATTTCTGAATTGTGTGCATGAATACTATAAGGCAGTTAAAAGTTTAATAAAAGAAGCCATCATAATCACATGAAGAGATCACTAACAAAGTCTCTAGCCTGTTGCATGTTCATACATTAAAGACTGACAGGACAGTTAATAACAGATATAAAAGAACATAACAGACTATAATTTTGGGAGCTCTTATTCTGTACCAAATTAACCTGCATGTGATGCTTCTTAACAGCACTTCAAATATGGCATTTAAAAACACTGCAATTAATCAAAGGAGAGGGATTTACATCAGACAGAACCAATTACATCCATATATACATCACACAAGAAGTATGCCAAGCCTATCAAATCAAATGCGGTGGTAATAAAACACATTCTGGAATATCAGCAAATGTATATACAGTAATAACTAACCAATAATCATAGAGTTCTCAATTTCAACAATACTGGTATAGTTCATGAATGAATACTTCATGTTTTGTGTGTAACTACACAAATGCCTGAATAATACGTGCGTATACCTTGCAACTTCAATTTTCCAGTGTAATACTTTAACACGCATGTTCCATCGCAATGTTATTTGTTGTGATTATATTTTTATTTCATGTATCTAACTGGCTCATAAACTTACCCTAAACTTTATGATAAGCTAACCACTTCCAGGCTTCTATTTATCCCCAGTTCAATATGGGAAAAAATCACAAACTGACTTTAAGGATAAAGGTATAGAAAGAATACAAAGAAGGCATTAAGTACAGACATAACCAATGTACACCATTATCATAATGAAACATTCTATAAACATGCTGTATACATGCAGACAAATATGTTATAAATTTATATTATTCCATTCAAAAGTAAAGTACATCAATTTCTGCAGCACACAATCAAGATATACACAAAATATATGTTTAACCATTTCTTGGTTAAATTGTTTCTTCAAAAGTATTCTTGAGCCTACTTTTAAATGTGGGATACGTGGTTATAGTGTATTATCTCTTCTGGTATATAAATACAGTATCGCTCAATATTTTGACATTTGTTAACTCATACACATTCACATCTAAACGTCAACAGGAAAACCATACTGGGCCAATCCCCTGTGTATTCTTTCAGTAACACACATTCTAGTGTCAACACTTGACTGAAACATACTATACAACACACACTTCACAAAAATATGATTCAATCACAGTCAACCATGCTGACCCCAAAAATAAATTTACATGAGGCCATATATCAATTTGAAGCCCTGGTTTAAGGCACAAAGTACTAGACTACCACATCACATACAGAGAATGCCATCATTCCAATGACTGGGGGAACAACTGTGACAGGATTATAACACCTGGTATGAATATTAAGAGGGACAACTATATTTCATAGTTATAGCATTATAGTAATTGACACTGCCACACTGCAATGACTTCAACAGTACTTTCCTAGCAAGCCACCATACTCAGAAGTGTGGTTCACTTGTTCCACTTCAGGCAACGCATGCAGAGACGGTCTTCTTTACAGCATCCCGAGCATAGGGAATATATGACAGGCAGTACCATGTCATTGCTAGGGATTGGATGATCACAAACAGCAACGCTAGGACAGGTTTCTGCAGCTAAAACAATAATTAAATAAAATCCTATACATCAGAACTTTCATAAGCTAGCACAAAAGAAGAAATGTTCCCTTCTTACCAGATCAAGTAACCGAAAAATTCGGTAACTGAAGAAAGAATAATTTATTTTAAACTTAATTTTTTAAAAAATGCCATAAATGTCTCCCTCACTATGCCAGCATGTTACTAGTGATACTGTGCAGCCCAAGGGCACCTTGCTTTTATGTGGTCCTCTGAGTAAACACTGCATTTTAGTTCAATAGAATCTTATTCCACTTGAAGATAAGGTATTTTCACATTCAAATACAGTTCACTTGTCTAGAAGCTGTCAATACCATCTGGTCATTTGTTATGTGAAGATAAAAGCACTGTTAGTATGTTATTTAACAATAGGCTACTCTGAATTGCTATGATTACATGGCACCGGGGATGGACGAATGAATGACTGTGTATGAAGTACTGGTTGAATGATACTGACATGGCTGACTGGTATCTAAGTACCAGGAGAAAAACCAGTCTGTGCCACTTTGTCCACCACAAATCCCACAGACGATAGCATGGGATTAAACCCAGGCCTCTTCTGTGACAGGCGGGTGATTAACTGCTTAAGTCAAGCACGGCCCAAAGGATTGTCAAGCAGGGTACTTACCACAAAATACAGTCAGAAGAACTCTGTATTACGATCTTACCATCATACAGTTACTCTAAACAGGGAATTTTTTGCTGCTATACTAACAAGTTTTTCATAGTTTTCCATAATCCCTCCTGACACATTCCACAGTAGTACCTCAAAGTAAGCCACAGCTGCTTCCTTCCAGATGCAGTAGAACTCAACTCCATCTGGAAGGAAGCAGCCGTGGCACCTTATAATCTGGCACTCTTGGTTAAGTTCAGCACATGAGGAAAGTAGTCCCAAGACCAGAAGTTCTGCGGGCTGTTATTTCCAAGTGCATACTGATTCCATGACTTTATCGTAGGTTATCTGGACCTTACTGGGTCCACAAAGCTATTATAATGGCTTCAAAAGATCCCAAAGGAGTAATCAAGGTACTGCTGGTAAGAGGATGTGTAACTCTATGATTCCTCAGAAACTCGATATAATTAAGCATCTTGAAAGTGGAAAAAGTTGAAAAGAGGCTATGATTTCATACAACACTGGATCATCCACTATCTATGATATAAAGAAACAGAAGGACCAATTACAAACATTTATGGCACCAAGTAAAAGTGTAATAAAGGTAAAGGTCCAGGCCTGGACAGGAACTGAAAGTTTCGCTGAGACTCCCAGATAATTGGCACATGAAGGTGGTACGGTTATCATCCCTACACACTGGCCCTTTACCCCCCAGGTAATATTCTTGGTAGTTATTTCTGTCAGAGGCTGAGTTGATCCCAGGGCCATAGTATGGAAGGATGAAAAATTCTAGTGACACCATCAGGAATCAAACATGCAACCTACCAGCTTGTAGGGCAGTGCTTCAGCCAACTGCGCCATTGCATGCCCCAAATGAAAGTGAGAAGGACCTTCTCAAGCAACACATACCGAAAGGGCCTAAATTAGCACAACTGGGCAAGGTGTTGTGTAAGTTGTTTACAGCAATGAATTCCAAAGGAAAACCCGTGACTGGTCACACAATAAATGAAGAAGCGAAGTCTTTTGATGATGAAATGAAAATAAACGACAAGTGTGCATTCTGTAAGGGCAATAACAAAAAATTTCTTGTAAGTATTGCAAGAACTAGTGTTAGTACAGTTACTGCCTAATACTCCGGTATATTCAATTATACAGCACCTGTCCATTCCCATGGGTGTCAGATTGAAGTAATTACATGGCACTTCGCAATTTATCATCATACCCTCATTCACTAGTCTGAACTACTAAACACATTGTTAAATGAACTACAAATCAATAAATTGTAACTAACATATACAGAGAATCTGAGATGGAACAATCTTTCTGAAGATGTGCAAACATGAATGGAGTTCATGGTACATTACTTATAACAATGCCACTCACAAAAAACCAGAATGTATATTCTTCTTTTGGGTTCAGTCTTATATACTTACCCCAATAGCTGCAAAAAGTGTGAGGCCAAACATCACAAAAACCAAAACAGTGGCTATTACACGTGTTGCAGCAAACATTTTCTTTATTTGATTCACTGGACCCATAAGGAAGCATGTACTGAAAATTAACATACAATAAAGTTTCAAACAGTAAGAAAAATAAACAGAAATTGTGGATTAGCATGAAAATGCATGGTTGGACACTTAACACATCCTTTCTACTGTTGACAGAATGGCTAATATTGTGTGTCCTGGTATTCCTTCCTTACAGGAACTACAAGACATCAACAAAGAAGGAATCAAACTGCTTGAATAGTTTTCATAAAGTACATATAAAGATAGTATGTATAGGTAAAGTTGTCCCTGTCCATGACATGAAGGCACATAAGGGGATAAGAGATATAGCTCCATCCAGTCTTAATCTTGACACTAGAAAGAGATGAGTGGTAAATTGAACAATGTAGCAAAGTTTTAGAATAGTTTGTAAACAAACGGGAACATTTTACAAACGAGAGCTCACCTTACTATGGAAATAATGTTGCCAAGTGTGTAAAATACTGCAAATAGTACCAAGCCGTTAGGCAGGAATAAGAAAAACGTTCCAAGAAAAGAACACAACACACCGATGACAAAACAGATAATGAATCCTTTTATTCTTGTTTCCCAGCTTAGTGTTGTTGAGTCTAGTAACTGAAATGACAAAGAAAATTACATTGCAACACTGGTTTTGTACTAAAGAATGCGACTTGGAATTTGTGTTATTACAAAGTGTAATTTTACCTGAGGCATAATTCCACTTTCCTCATCTGGTTGACGGTCATCTCCACTAAGAGCTCTTCTCAGTTTATCCATGTTTGAATAACACTAATATGTGGTTTTAATGTTAACTGTCAAACAATGTTGTGTAACAGCAGAAATCGCCCTATTTATGCTACAAAACACAACCACCTGTGTATATATAGGGTATAATCAGCACCAGACTTGCCCGTTTGCACGTTTACTGTAATTTTAGCGTTTCATACACTACCTGGATTTGCAACAAGTGGATTTTACGCGAACAACCGCTCTCAATCTCGTCACATCAGGGATCAGACATGACATTCACCACGAAATATATGATCTGTGACCACGAAGCAGGCACAAATTGACCAAATAGCACAATTGTAGCAATGAGCGAGCATTTGTAATCCGTGGAGAACGTGCAGTTGTGAACTAGATGGCTGTGGTGTAGTTTGTGGTTGTGTGTACAGATCATTTAGTACAGGTTGTGTGCGTGTGTTTGCGGTGTTTGGATTGCTGTTCACTCTTCTTAATTCAGTTGTATTCATTCGTATAACAGTTATGGAGACAATTCTGGAACAGCAGCGAAGGTATCATGAAGAGAGAGAACGCCTTATGGATGCAATGGTGAAAGAAATGCTGCACAAGAAATCTAGTGTAAGTACCTCTTGACAGTTTGTGTGTAATTTACATAATTAGATAGTAATTATGTGGACATTACAGGAATAAATTTAATGACATCCTTTTAGTGGCTTGTGTTGTAAAAATTACTGTGCGTAAATATGTTTGTACGATGTTTTTTTTTTTTAATTTAGGTTATGCTGAACCTAGCAGATTAATTTAGTACGTGTAATCTAATGTTTTTATGGGTAGTTAAAGTGCAAACAATAAGTTAGTGCGAAATGTGTGTGTGAAATGAACACATCGCTCATTTGCGACACAGGTGTCACAACTAAAAATTTGGCATTTTTGAGTTACTGGTATACAAAGAAACGTTTGCAGATGCACTTTTAACAGGCATATTGTCATAACGCAGTTTGCAAAACTCGCCGCTGGAGAGCAGTTGTGTTGTTGCACTCATAGAAAATTATAGTACTTCAAAACCCTTAAACGCTTCTCCTGAAAAATCACAGATTTTGAGTTGTGACACTCTTGTTGCAAATGAGCGACATGTCCTAACTGAAGGGATAGTTATTAATGAATCTGTGTAAGCTGTTATGAGGAAGATGCTTATCACTTCATGTGCATGTTAAGTCTCTACTCTGTTTATGTTCCACTTTCTAAGTTAGGTCAGGCTGTGCTATTTCTTTTAACTTGTGTTATGGTTGCTGCATTATTGTAGCTAATGTCAGTGAAAAATATTTATGGATGTGATTGTGGGTTTTGATTTTATTCCACCTTCATTCATCCTTCTGGCCTTTCTCAGCACAGTATTGCACTTCAAATTACAGGTCATTTTAAATTCAAACTACCTTTGTAACTCAGTACTTCATATTTCAGCATTAATGTACAAGCTGGTAAGATTGCACTTAGAAGTGCACAGGCCTGTGGATTGCTGAGAAGAGAGGTAGAACAGTCATGTGGTGGGTAGGGGAAGTGGATGAATGTTGGCTGCCATTTTTCACAGTTCACCTGTAATGACCTGTATGCCCACCTCATCCCTCAGTGTTACGAAACATTGGTTAGCTATTTCATGTACAGATCAGCCCAGTGCAGTGTTGCTGTAATCATTTAGTAAGATGCTCCCTAGAATCATGATGGATGTATCCTATACACATTGTTGTCAAAAGGATGAAATAAATTGAAATGGAAATATCAGAATTTTGTAATTATGTTATAATTTTGTAGGTCAAGTTTGTTGTGTTGTCCTAATCCATATTTTCTGTGTCTTTTTTGTGTAGTACAGAGTTTCAGTTTAATAATTCACTGATGCTACCAGTGTATAGAAGAGTAATGAAATAGAAGCCTTATTTCTTCCTGCAATTGAATCCTAGTCACCATACTGACAGGCAGAGTCCCCTTTATAAAATTTAATGGCCTGTGTCCACAACAGTTTGAAGTCATGCAAGTTTGTTCCCAGTTACAAAAACCTGTGTACACTAATATTATGAACAGGGAATTGTTTTTTTAATATACTCATTCTCATAGCTACTAAAGTTGTCTATTTTAACAAAATGGGAAATAAACAGGATAATAAAAAATAAACAGAAAATTACTATGATACAGTTTACATTGTAAATAAATATAAATACCATTTGGAACATTTTTATTTTTTTATTAATGACCATGTTTGTCTTATTATTATAATATTTTTGGAATTTAATTTTTTGTGCACATTTCAATTTCCTATGTGCACTGATTTCATAACCTGTGTGTGTGTGTGTGTGTGTGCTCGCATGCGCACACATCCACACGCACGCGCGCGCACACACACACACACACCATACCACACAGAGGCTAGAGGGAACATTACTGACAGGTATAGCCAGGTTCTATTAAGAAGTAACATAAATAATATTATCTACATTTTTTGTATTTCAGTATCGTGAAGTGATAAATTCTGATCACCGGCTGAAAATGTTGCTTGATGTAAGTTATAAGATTTATTATTATTATTATTTCCTTGATGTTTTGTGTTATACAGAGTATGTATTTTGTCACTGACCTGACCTGCAGATGAGGGGTGTGTGTGATAAACCTAGTGCTCTGACGAGCTTGTGATAAACCTAGTGCTCTGACAAGCTTGTGTGATAAACCTAGTGCTCTGACGAGCTTGTGTGATAAACCTAGTGCTCTGACGAGCTTGTGTGATAAACCTAGTGCTCTGACGAGCTTGTGCGGTAAACCTAGTGCTCTGACGAGCTTGTGCGATAAACCTAGTGCTCTGACGAGCTTGTGCGATAAACCTAGTGATCTGATGAGCTTGTGTGATAAACCTAGAGCTCTGATGAGCTTATGTGATAAACCTAGTGCTCTGATGAGCAATGAAAGGAACACTATTTTATTTTAATAATATATAAGTATGAATACACCTCTGTTATCTGTACGTATGTTATGTCAGCTGATACTAACATGCTTGAATGCATCCATTGGAAGTTAACAACTCTATGTTGTAATTGTTGCTGTCCCTGTTACCATTATAGTTATGCCAATGCTTTAGAGTAACCAAAACATCATACCTAACGTGAAGAGGCCATGCGCTGCACTGCTGTTTATTAAAGTTTATCTCAGTTTTGCATTTAATTTTTCTTTTTGGTTCTATAAAGTGAATTATTATTTAGATATTTAGTAAAAGAAGATTCATTACTGAGATTGAGATTTCAATCTTGGAACACACTGAACCATGAAGTATATATAATTTCTGTAACAGACCTGGGGTGGTCCATAAGTGGACTGAACAAGTTATCTGATTTGTCTGTAAACCTTTTGTAAGTTAATAAAAAGTACTGCCAAGGGAATATTTATTAGTCAGTTTGTCATTAAGACACGAGATTGCAGCTCATCAAAGTACTCGTATTCTGAGTTAAGAAATTTGGCAGACAGAACAAATGTTCAGTGATAATTTTGCATTTGTTGTGTCTTTGGGACAACAAAACTGACTTAAAAAGGTGAGTGTATTGTCCCTGTACACACCATGAAGGGGTGGGGGTGTGTCTGCACTCATTCTTAACCTTGGCATGGAGGTCAGTGGTTGGCCTCATAACCCAATCACTTTATCCCCAGGGAAAGAGCCCATGGTACCCATTCACTAGAAGGCTGTGTGGGCCCCAGAGCTGGCCTGGACATATCGAAGAAGAGCATATATCTTTCTTTCCCTGCCAAGATTTGAACCCCAGATTTCTAAGCCTTTAGCCTGTTGACTATGCTCTCCTGTCTCCATATGAAAATGTTAAGCCTGGTGATATTTCTGTTCATAAGGTTTACCATTGAATTTATTGACTGGTCTTGCTTTAATGTCACTGCTTATGTATTGTGTGGAATACATGTTTATTTTAGCATTACATGGATAGCACTAACAACCTGAAGGAGTTGTATGAGGATAAAGATGGGCTGAGGAAGGAGGAAGTGGCTGCTCTTTCAGGACCAAATGAGTTTGCAGAATTTTACACAAGACTGAAGGGCATCAAGGATTTTTACCGTCGACTGCCAAATGAGGTGAGAAGTGGGGACTTTGTCATTTATTGTGGAAAATGTTAAAGAACTTTATGCAGTGGTTTATAAATAGTTTGTATGGGAAGTAAGTTTCAGCCATGTGAGATTTCAGGCTTTCACTGCAGTGAAGTTGACTTCTGTGCTGTTCTGGGTTGTTGTGCAGTTAGATAGCTTCTGTTACTGATGTCACAGGACAGTGTAGCAGTCCTGTCTTCAGGAATGAAGATGTCCAAGAAGAAATTCATGTACACCAGATCCCAGAAGTCAGCATTTGTCAGAGGCACTACTGTGATAACCTCAGAAGATATCACTTCTGTGTTGTTTGCATTAATATTGACGTGACCATATTAGGCATATCCTGGTGGTGTCATTGAAATTTTCCATTTACATAATTCTTCAGGCTGCACTAAGGCCCATGGGTTGACACAGCCCATAAAAGACATGAGTACCAGGATTGTTTCCTGGGAGGTAATGGTGGCTAGTGCGTAGGACTGACAATCTTAACCACCTTCTTGTGTCCATTGTCTTGCAGTCTGGGAGCTTCAACCTCCTGGAACCATCAGGGTCTGTCCAGGCACATACAGGGATTGCTGTATATTAGGCACGTGATTTATTCGGTAATGGACTAAATTGTCCATCACTGAAAACACCTGAGAAACTAAAACATCTTCTCCAGTCACATATATACGCATGTGCTGACCCAGTCTTTATGTCTTTCCCATCAAGTATCTTCTGCCCAACACACCACCTTATCCAGAGACTGCTGCCACATTTGCATTGCTGTAAAGTCGCAATAAAATCACATGATATGTATAGTTATGGGTTAGTTTCGTGGACCTAGAAGCTGGGAAAATGAATGGGAAACAGCCACAACATTCAGTGCCAAATTGTAGCAGCAGCAAAGAATAATTTCCTCCTGGCTGTACCCAAATATAAATTCTTCCTGTGCCATTCAGAATTTATCCTGTCTCCTTTTAAAGCAAAATTTTTATTTGTGTCAGTCGTGTGTAAATGCAATGTGAGATACACTGTCTTTTTTGTACTTCCACACACAAATGAAAATATTTGAATAAAACAATGGTGCTGTTACGCAGTTGTATGATTTTGAGGTTTCATATCTTAAGTCATGTGATATATTTGTTGTTTTTCAGATCAGTATTCCTATGTCAGTTGAATTTGAAGAGCTGGCCAAATTAAGAGATAATCCTTCTGATGAACAAGCTAGTAAGTATATGGTATGTTTGTTAGTCATGAAAGTGCCTGTATTTGAGTGGCTATGGTAGAACAGCTGGATGCTCATATTTGAGTATAGTGTGTTTAAGAGAAGTTGCATGTGCAGCACCTTCCACATATCCCTTGAGCTGTTACTGTTCTCCTTCTATTGCATTTCCCTGTTTTCTCTTGCTGTCATGTAACCGTTTACATCATGTGACTGTTAATAGTGACAACCATATGACAGTCTCTGCTAGCATCACACACACTGGGCTGGTTGACAATCCAGAGAATCTGCAAACACATACAACAGTAAGCACTGAGTGGGAAGAACTGAGCACCATCATCACCACCACCACAGGGACTTCTTTCCCTGGTCTCAATGTAGCCATTCATGTGGCATGCTAGAAATTGTCATGTAAATGTTCTAGATCAAAAATTCTCATCCTCTTGCATGATGTGTCCCAACTTTCATTTCTTCCAAGGACCTCAAGGCCCTCTGAAATAAAAAACATTGTTATTGCAAGAATTGTATTTTTTATGATTACATATTTCCAAATATTATATGAATCATTAATCTAATTTCTTATTTTTGAGACCACACGTTTCACCCAATTTGCCATCGAGTCCCACCAGTAGAGAAGCACTGTTCTAGATTGTTCTCTTTTATGGTGAAAGTTGTTTAATGGGGTCATAGAAGTGACTTCAGAGAGTCAAGTACTGGGATACTTCAGTTGCTTCTGCTGCCATGAAGTAATTTCAAGCTAATTGTAATTTGTCTGTCTCTTTTGAATGGAATATTAATGTAAACTTTTGAAAACCATTTTCACACCCCAGTATATACCTTCTTCTGCTTGTGTCATCTTGGCTTTTTCATATCATGGTCATTTTCACTAGCCTTGGTTATTTTCGCCATGTAAAAGTGTACATGTAACAGTTTTCAGTCTTTTAGCAGTTGCGTCTCATTATTTGCTTGCATTCTTGTAAACAGAACTTGTACAAGTTTTGTTAAACTTTTGTTTCCTACAGGTCCAGACTTTATTACAATTTTAGTGAAACTAAATATTTTTTCCAACCTCTTAGGATAATTGCCAGTGTCATGGATTTGTTAGGTATTACGAGCTGCATTTAAGATACAGAAATTAAGCTTACTTTTCTTTGAATTGTCTATTCTTATTCAAGTTATATGTGACCCTTCAGGATAGTTGTCCCCTGAAAGTTTGCTGTAGCAATATCCTGTGTTATATTTATTGTACTGTTGAAAATTCACACAGGGTGTCCCATTCATTTTGTACTCATATCAGCCCATACAGTAAGAGAACCACTCCAGCCATCTCTGAGGTCACTTATGGTGGCAAAAATAAGATAAGTGTAAATGAGTGGTAGAATTCAGAATATATAATATACAATACAGAAACAGAAAAGAGCTTGCTTATGCAAATTGTCTATGATGTGGGAGGGTTTAATTATATTGCATCTAATCAAACGGTGAAATTCGGTTGAGGTCAAATGAGCTGTTCTCAAATTATTTTACTTTATGATCAAGCACATGGATGACTTAACATGTCATGTTGCTCATGAAATAGCAATTAGTCATATCGCACTGATAAACATTTTTACAGGAGACAGAAAAACTGTGGCCAATGCTGAATTTGCCAACAGTTAAGCATGTTATGTTTTTATAAAAATGTAAGGGGAAGCAATTTGTTTGTGGATACAACATTGTGACAGGAGTTGTGTTTTCATTTCATTTCATTTATTTGCATTCATCGATCCATACTGGTACATGTCCTTTGGATATGGAATTTGTCAATAAGTTAGATTAACGTATTACATAGAATTTGTCTTGACGTAAATAAATACATGTTTAAAGAACTGATTAACATTAAATTAAAATACGGAATTTAAGTACAGGGTTTTATTTATGATTTTGTACATGTTAACAACAATCGTGTTGTAGAAATGCACATAAGGTAACAAACTTTATATAAAATATATAATGGATTAATTACTGGAGAACACCAATATCATATGTAGCATCTCTATCCATATAGTCTTCAACAGAATAAAACAAGTTTTTTATAAGAAACTTTTTCAATTCATGCTTAAATTTATTAGTATTATGTGCTACTTTCTTGTTAGCAATCCAACTGTCTAGTAATTTGGGAAACTCAGTTTGATGAAGTATGTGGGTTATGAGAAATTGCCATTTTATGAGCAATGTATCATATTATGCTTAAGATGTGTGTTAAGTACATCAGTACCATATCATTTCCAGTATGATCACTCACAGTTTTTCAGTCAAAGAGATTGATTACTGATATTTAAATGTTACAGACATGGTGGAGTTTACTGATGAGGAAGGTTATGGCAAGTACCTGGACCTTCATGAGTGTTATGAGAAGTATGTGAATCTGAAGGGTATAGAGGTACGTGAGAGTTATCATGTGACTAATGAATATTTGGCATTAAGGTTGGAGTTACATGTATAAAAGTTGTTGAGATAAAATTATATGAAATTCAGTTGAAGGAAAGAAGGAATCCCTGACAATAAAGACATACTATTCTGATAAGCCAAAGCAGACAATTTGTTTGAATTGTGATCCTTGAGAAAATTTTACAGCTCGTACCTTCATAACTTTTTTTCTAGCAGTTTTTCAGATTGCATAAAATTGTTGTTTCTGAAGTCTGTTCATCTTTCATGAGGACTGCTGTGTTGTTTACGTCAGATACTGCATACTGTTACTACAGGAGTCTCCTGTATATGAGATTCAGGGTTCATTGGGAGATGAAATTATACAGGGGTGAAAACTTCCAGGGTGTCAGGTCACTGTGGTGACTAAATTTTGTGTGGTGGCATCTAATATTTATTGGTCCTGAGTATGGAATTTGCTTTTTGTTACCCTTCTGGGACATAAAATTTTGAGGTTATTCCTAGATTTTTGGAAAACTTGTGCACCCCTGAGATTGTGTGCTTGGGGAGGGGGGATGTTATTATTCAATGTAGGTGGATGCCAAAGGTTCAGAGTAACATGGGGTCTCCATCAGGATTCCATTGATCCTGAAGATGAGCAGCAAGTTGCTCAGAAATATTGGTACCTAAAAACCACAGCCTGATGAATTCCTGTCTGTTCAGATGTATGTGTAATACTTCAGTTATACATTTTTTGAGTAAATGTGACTTGGAAAAATAACAAGGTGTTAAATGGGTCCAAATGGAGTTGAATGTTCTTGTGGTTGTAATATGTGCAATGTGTGATTTGCAGAAGGTGGACTACATCACGTATCTGACAACATTTGATCACTTGTTTGACATACCGAAAGATCGCAAAAATTCTGAGTACCGCAAATATCTCGATGTTCTATTGGACTACCTGCACATGTACCTGACACGAGTCCGCCCGCTGTTGGACCTGAATTCTGAACTGGAGAATGTGCAGCGACAGTTTCAAGTCCAGTGGGAAAATGGCACCTTCCCTGGCTGGCCTGTAAGATATTTCCATATATTAACCTTTTGTCACACAAGGTGTTCTTTGATAAGTTTAGAGGTTACTGTGCTGATCAGGAAATTTCCTTCTTCTATGGAATTTCATGGTTTATTTCTTTGTTTACAGAGGTCTAAATTGGACCCCATTCTGAACCATGTCAGTCAGTTTATATCTTTCTGACAATGTTTCTTGTTGACTTCTTTCATTGTCACACTGTTAACATTTATCTGTCCAAAAATAATATCCTGTGGTTTTTACAACCACAATTTGATTCATATATCTGTTTTCCCATGCATGCATCATATATTGTCAATTTATTTCATTATGAAATCATCTTAAAATAACTAGGTGAAGAGCGCAAATTTTACAGCTCATAATGTAATGTGTTCAGACTGCCTGTGTACATAAAAAAACAATTGAAGGAGCCATTATTTTTAATTGCTATACCAAAATTGATTCTTTCATGAAAGGTACAATTTCTGAAGACAAATTGTAATATGACAGAACTAAATAAAATGTAAAATATGATTATTCTTCATACATAAATCTTATCCCATTAGGTCATTCAACCCAGACATGGTCTCTTCAATAATCAGTAACTCAGTATTTTAACATTTTAAAGTTAGTTAAATCATGCCACATGTAAAGAAGAAGGGGATAGTAAATATGCTTTAAAATGAATGCTTTGCTGTTAGTACACATGATTGTTGAAAGAAACACTGTTTTGTAGAAAGAAACAGGTAGTGCACTGACACATGTTGGTGCACATCTGGACCTTTCGGCCTTTTCTTCGTGGGAGGAGTTGGCTTCACTTGGACTTGATCGTCTCAAGTCTGCGCTCATGGCTCTTGGACTTAAATGTGGAGGGTAAGTTTACTGCATTCAGCTTCTTACAGATATGGCTTACACTCTTTGTTAAAGCAGTAGTTCATACATATCTCCATGGTAACCAGTGTTCTTCCTGATTTGTTTGTTTCTTTGTTCCGATATGAGGGTTCAATCTGAATGGTTTCCACCTTATCATTGGACTAACCTCAAGGCAGAGGCACAAGAGTTGTCATGGTTATTTTATGGTAATAAGTTTATCCAATTAGCATCACCAAAATGATGTCGAAGTGTTGCCCATTGTCTCGTGCACAGAGAGGTTCGTGTAAAATAAAGTGGTCCTTGTGCATGTCATGAAGGCATAGGAGGAGAGCAGAGGTGTGGCTTCACTCATCCTGAAAATTGGCACTGTATGGATTTGAGTGGCTCACTTCATGTCCCAGCTGCTATACTGCTGTGGGAAGGGCCCTAGGTACCCACTAAACAGGAGACTGGATGGGTCCCATAAGCAATCTGGTTGTTTTGGAAAATATAAAAATGTCTTTGCCTGGCCAGGAGCAGATTCGTCTTTCTTTGGTCATCCAAAGGAGTGCTGTGTAGCAAGGTGAATGGTCACTTCCAATGGAAACAGAAGACCTAAATGTGTTTTGTAGCTGAAGAGTGTACTTATTCTGGCTAACTGACCCTGTTTCCAAAATGTGTACTGTTTGAAACTAGTACCTTGTGACTTCCTAACTTTACCTTCTGCACTCCACCTTCTTTCACCACAGAAGCTATTATGTGTCCTGCAAAATGTTAAGAGAGTCATCCCTATTATTGTCACACATCAACCTTCTCTGCTACTTTAACAGAACTTTCATCACAGTTTGAACCAGTCTAGTGTCAAGGTGTTACGACCATTTTCTGATCACTTGTAGAACACTGGAGGAGCGGGCCCAGCGGTTGTTTGGCACAAAAGGCAAGAAGTCGTTAGATCCATCACTGTTTGCAAAGAACAAGCCAGGTAAAGTTGGACGTGGCAAGGAGAGTGAACGTCAACGTGATATTGCTTCTCTTGAGTCTCAAGTGTACAGGTGGGTTGTATGCTAGAATTGGGCTGTATTCTGATACTGTGCATGGTGGTGTGCTGAGTTGGTAGCTTAGGATCATTGTAGTCGTTAGATATGATACTCTTGCTTAGAAATCAGGAATTAAAATTTTTATCCCTGAGAATCATAATATTTCTGATTTCAGTTAATACAGATATGTTATAGTTTCCAGTGTGAGGGAATACAATTACAGATATTTCAAGCAAAAGCTTTTGTTTAAGGTTACTTGCAGTTCTAGATCACGTTTGTTGCTTTTAATGTAGTAAAAGCTTGTTACAAGAAACACTTGCAAATTTATTAATTCAGAAAGCTTTGGTAACATTGTGGGAAAAAACAAACATGTACTGCAGATTTTTGGGTGAGGGGGGCATGTGTCATATTGGAAAATGTCCATGGAAGGGAGGTGACAATGTAAAAATGTTATTAGAAAGGAGCATATGAATAAGGTTGTGAGAATGTGAATTAGTTTGAAGTGGCAGAGAATATTGGCTGTGGCAGGAACATTTCAAGTGTGTTGAACCTTAGAAGGTTTAGGGTTGCCATGTACACGTGTGCGTGCGTGCGCGCACACGCAGATATGTATGAAAGCAAACGGTTGATTTGTTACTGTGAAGACAAAGACTGGCAACTCTGACGTGTATTCATACAATACCTGTGTTATTTCTGTTGTTAAGTGTCAGATTTTCATTACCGCTACCAAGATACTTCTGTAGGTGATAGGTTACAGTTTGTTGTACACCTAAATTGAGGAATGGGAAATATTTCAGTGTTGCACTGCTTGTGAAATGGAAGTTAAATAAATCACATGGTAGTGAAAGGGTGTCACACTACATGGATTCTATAATTCTTGCAAACATTATTTAATGCCACTTTAAAATTAATGAGAGTTACTTACTTACTTACTCCATGGCGCAGAGTCCTTCTTGAGAAGCTAACTGGTTTGCAGCTAGTCAAGAAATTTCTCGCATTTTATGGAACCCGAAGGTTCATTACCGCACTCACAAGCGTCCGCCACCTGTCCCTATCGTGGGCCAACCCAATCCAGTCCACATACCCACATCCCACCTCCTGGAGATCTAGCCTAATATTATCCACTAATCTACGCCTAGGTCTCCCCAGTGGTCTCTTTCCCTCCAGTTTCCCCACCAAGACCCTATACGCCCCCCTCTCCTCCCCCACACGCACCACATGCCCTGCCCATCTCATTCTTCTCGATTTTATCACCTGCACAATATTGGGTGAGGAGTACAAATCATTTAGCTCCTCATTATGCAGTCTCCTCCATTCCCCCGTTACCTCGTCCCTCCTAGGTCCAAATATTCTCCTCAACACCATATTCTCAAACACCC
>Ga0123352_10007436_pt1 | contig 16903 bp, 10 predicted proteins | sample TergutLab28metaG_FD_89700 | JGI IMG/M metagenome (GOLD analysis project Ga0123352, IMG submission 89700) | Labiotermes labralis P1 segment gut microbial communities from Petit-Saut dam, French Guiana - Lab288 P1 | ecosystem: Host-associated > Arthropoda: Insects > Digestive system > Gut ... | reverse complement strand
GTAATCAATAAGTGTGTAACAGCTGTCAAAGTTTCAAACTTCTCTGGCCATTATCTCCGTAACCGTTCAACTTTGGATATAGGTGTTTTGGGTTATATCGGTATACTTTAACATAAGGAACAACCTCCTGAAGTCTGGCACATTCCTCCTGGGACACCCTGTATAGGCTAAACCAACTTTCATGCAGTTACATTTTGCACATTCTGAAGTAGCAATTATGACCCAAATGGGCTAGCACCTGAAATCACCATCACCACAACCACAACCATCATCAACAACACTAATTCAGAACTGAAGTTAGCACTTACTGTGCACGATATACAAACATACAGAACCAAATTTCACCAAGCACTAAAATTGGTATTACTACTCCATGATTTGCATTAATTTTCATTGAACTCCATCAAATAATATACTTCATACTAGTTGTCTAAGGGGTGCTTTACCCTGCAGTACAACATGCGACCACAATTCTTCATATCAGCACTTTCATAAGATTTTAAAAAAAATTCAGAGCATGTGACAACGTTCAAAACTGAGCATGAGAAATGTGACAACAGGGAATAAATGGGTTTGTGTGGTGGTAACACTCTAAGACTCGTATCTTGGAGATACCTGTCTAAAATATTTGGTATCCTGGCAGGCCTTATGTGGCTTCCCCTGCACCTCTAGGAAAATGTGACAGTACCCTGACCAGGTCACAACTACTTCCATGTGCTAATTCATCATCAGACAATCTCACACGAAACAGTGCCATACAATAACATACAGAAAGTGTCAACTGGGAATGCATGTATACCCATCTGAAAGTTGAATGCAAGACCCATAAAAAGCAGCAAAAAAATGATAGGGAACATAAATCTTCATACAACAGTAACATTCAAACTATTTTTCCTTTCTCTACTTATCTTCATTCTCTACGACATGCACAAGGCTTTGGAAGGATCTACCTTTCAGAGACAAAAATACGAAGAAAATGGGCCAGACAAATGAAGAGATCAAAGAGGTAAAATTGCACAAAAGTGTGTTTTTGGTTATGGCTGCTACATTTTTTGGAAACCAAAGAAAACAAGGCATGACTTTTGTGACAGATAATGCCCCTGCAGACCCGATGCCACAGGGGACCAAAAATGCACATAATACTGATATTCTTTGTGGGTCCTTTCACACTGGATATTGTTAAAAAGATGAGGGGGTGCCATGGCTAAAATTCAGGGGGGGGGAGCAATTTTCAAGTCACAGGAGGGCCCCTAACCAGTTATCTATGCTAGTGCGTGTCATTTAACCAAATCGCATACTTTCACGGTTGCAGGAAACCAGCCCATTTGGATTATAATCACTACTTCAAAAGCTGCAAAATTTCAATAAATGAAAATTGATATAACTGACTTTAAAGTTCATTAATCCCTCCCATAAGACAAATTTTATTGACAAAATTATGCATACAGAGTGCACCAGGAGGAATCTGCCATACCTCAGGATAATATTCTTTAGGCTAAATTACAGTAATATAACCAAACATGTCTACATCTGAAGCCAAAAGTTATGGAGATTATGATGAAATGGGATTTAAAGAATGATAGCCATTACACATCTCTTGACTACCAAATACATATTAAAATGAGAAGGAATTTTTGGTTTCTGTAATTTTAACACATACTTAATATCTAATTAACATTCAAGTAACACAAAGACATTAAGTGAGTTACAAAATCTCATCTTAGTTTTATAAAAATTGTCCTTGGGGGTCAAAGTACTTTACATAACCTGCACATGGGTTGGCTATTGGCTCAAAGATGGACCTGTGCAGTGTATGGATAACACATCATGTTAAACAGGTACAGTACGTGGAACCACAAGAAGAACACCTTCTTTTTGTGTCATTATATCTGAAACTGTTCAACTTCAGGTATGTTTGGTTATATCAATGTAAATTAATCTAAGGTATGTTCTGCAGGGGACAGTGGTGGCACAGTGGTTAAGGTGCTGTGCTATAAATCAGAAGGTCATTTGTTCAATCCCACCTGGTGTCATTGGAATTTTTCATTGACATAAAATCCTTCCGATCGCACCATGGCCCTGACAGAAATGAGAGATTCCTCCCAGTACAACAGGTTTAAATTCAAGAAGTATCGCTTACCTTAAATCCTCTCATGATGAGTGGAACAACAACATCCCTTTCTTTCTCTGTCATCTTTGTTGATACTCCCAGAAGCATTAACATGTTGTCACACTCAGTGACACCCATAGCATACAAATCACTGAGCACATTAGAACATGCAATCTTTCCTGCAATATTCTTTCAAATTAGTACAATTGAACATGAAATATCAAATAATTTATAAACTGTCCATCACCAACAGGCTATATCAAATATCCATTAAGGCATTTTGTGAAACCCACAATTTCCTGCACCAACAGTGCTGTCAAACTGTATACCTACACAACCATGCACAGAATTATATTTAACACTCAGCACTACATAAACATTTAAATCATATTCCTTTCAGAGTAACCCCTACCCCCCCCAAAATGGCTTTCTTGTAACACGCTCTGAAGCCACAAGTTGCTGCCCTTTTTTTTTGTGTGTGTGGTTTTACATTCTCTATTCTTCTGTAGATAGTATTCATGTAAGCAGATTCAAAATGGAGGTGTATGCAGAGCCAAATATATCATGTTGTTACATTTGTGGGACAGGAAGGTGACAAACAGTGTAAAATGAAGGCCACATATGGCTTGCCTGTACATACACGATATATGACCTTACAAGATGCGCAGCAGCACATGCATGCATCATTGTGGTACATCTACCACCCGTCACACACTGAGGGTACCACAGCACATCCCACCTAATGAGCAGTACCAATCCAAAGACGAAGATCATGTCTTAGACAGTGCAGAAGTTTAGAGTATTTACATAAGCTGGACAGCACTTCCACAGCCAGATGAAGCACACTATGTCCTCACTCCTGACAGCAATTCAGAAGCAGAATGTCTATTCAAGAAAACCACTGAGCATCTTTTGATAAGTATGCTGGGGTCTTGGCAGAGATGTGCTGATTTCTTCCTTCTGCGATACAATGCCGTATGAATGGGTAATTGAATCCTGCCAGTTTGAGGTAACATAGTGTCATATTCAAGGGATGGTATGTCCAAATATTGGCTCGACACTACACTGATGCAAAGCATGGGATCCAAAAGCCCTTCGTTACAAATATATGTACAAAAGGTTAAGCTATCCATGCTGTATCAACCACTACACCATGAAAGGGTACAGGGAAGTGGTGGTATATTTTTATGTATTCTTAGCCTTGACACTACATGGAGATCAGTGGAACTAACTTACCCAGGAAAAAGAAGTCCCTGACATTTACTGAGTAGGAAGCTGGGGAGGCGCCACAGCCACCGTGGACACTATGGGGAAGGGAAAAATCTACCCATACTTGGAAATAAACAGTGGTTCACTGCTCATCCAGGCCATTGCACAATCACTCAGCTCAAAGTTACACTTCATTTCAAAAATGGCTAACACACCTAAGTGTCAATACAACTACCACAGAATTCATCAATATGTCAGATTTAAAGACAAATATCCATTTTTCATTCAGCATTTCAGATAAACAAATTACAAAATTCAAATCAAAGAAAATTTAAATTCATTTTCCATGGGATCCAACATTTTGACCTGCTGCATGAGCACAACTCCAAAACTGTATGATAAGGACACTCACAATGAAGTGATTATATGTCCATTCATCCTCCTGATATAATTTGAAGAACTGGAAGTTCTGTGCTATGGAGACAGCAGTTTTATGTAGCCTCAGAATGGACTAACAGGCCCACAAAGCAACAAAAAAGAAAATCTGTAATCTTCAAAATGTCTTACCCATCATATATGGATCATCCACCAGAGGATAGAAGAAATCTGTTGTTTGAACAAGAGAAAGACCACCATGCCGCAGTGGAGTAACAGAGGAATCCATGCCAATTCCTATAATGGAAAGAAGTATTTGCCAAACATTATGTTATTCAAGTTCACCACATACAGATCTTCAGAAATTGACATGAAACAGGACCTTAACTTAGATAATGACTAGAGTTCAGTATTTTTTGCAACCCTCTGGCAATGAATGATGACTACAGTTGTCAAAAGCAGATGCATGACTAAAGTTGTTACCCACAACATGTCAATTATGCACATTCTTTCTCAGCCCTGAGCTGATATATGGCACTTTAATATATGCAGGTGTCTCCATTCGAGTGTAAAGGGCTTAATCCGGCAACTAGACAAATATGGCAGTTTAATGAACTTTACTATGTTCCATGTTCATGCATTCAAGAATATTTATATTACATAACAAACCAACAAATGCACATCAATAAAATATATTTTATTTTATTTTATCACATATTACTACTCACCAACATGTTTTGGTCACGGCTGTGACCAACATCAGGGTGTCATACGTGAATACTATGTAAAAATAACGTGCAAAATGTATAATTAAAACCATCTGACATTATAGTCTTACCACCAGGAGTGCATACGGTAATAACTGTAACATCGAGTGGTTTTAATTATACATTTTGTGTATTATTTTTATATTGTTAGTATTCTTGTATGACACCATGATGATAGTCGCAGAAGCAACCAAAACGTGTCGGTGAACACTAATATGATATAAAATATACTTTATTGATGTGCATTTGTTGGTTTGTTACACAATATATACAGTGGATTAGTATTTTCTGGTGCACTAGAGGGGCTCTCATCTCCGCTTGGCACAACTCATTTCTTCCATATTCCTACTGTTTGCCTTAAAGACCCACATGCTAAGCAAAAGAAAATGGCAAAAGTACCAAACTTATAATTTCAAATGCTCAAAGTGGAATTAATCACCACATAAAAAAACCAACTGGGACAGAAAACTTTTCAGGATAGTTCTTTTAAATGCATCACCAGCTGCAGACACGAGTGAAAGATAATGCCTGTATACTGTCCATCACTAAGCCACACTGGTTGTGATCAGCATTTGGATAGGTAGCCCTTTCTCTCCTTCTCCCCCTTTCCTATAACAACATGGCTACTATGTTCTGGTGAATGCCTGCTTGGCTACCTTCATTCTTTTAGGGTATAAATCATGGGTTTTTATATCTATACAGGGAAAATGGAGACTGAGACAGTTGGCCACCTGACTTTCCTGCTGTCAACATCTACAGAAGAAAAGATGGCTCTTTGGGTGTAGAAAAGCAACCCGGGGGAGGTATGAGTTAGCATGCTACATTAATTTTCAGAGCTTGGGAAATATCTTACCAACCCATCTCCAGTGAGCGAGAAACAATAACAGTCGAGGCTGTAAGTGTCCAGATCATCATTCCACTTATTGGTTCCACTAAACACAGCCAAATTATAATGCCATTTCTGCTAAATGCAAATTCATGAAGATGCATGAGCTTCCAGTTGATAAAGCATATTTTGTCCATTCTTGTGTTGGAAAAGGAATTCATCACTGTGACACACGTACAAGAAATGTCCTCCCGTTTTTTTTCTCATTACTGTTTCAGACTACTACACAATACTTACTTTAGTACTGCTACCTATTCTTGTTTTTAAATCTCCCATTAATACTGACACATTCAACTGAATTTGAGTTGTTTAATGACAATTTATAAACAATGCACTATCTTCGTCTTTATGTTCTTCTGAATCATATACAAGATACGGCTATTTAAGCCTGCGTAACTGCACGTCATCAATCATGTGCTTACTCCAAAAAGTGTATTTATCAATGGTATATCGATGGATTTGAGTACATGTAACATTAATAAAATAGACATGCTGAAAATTCAACATAAAGTCCCTCACAAACAAAATGGATGTTTCACAACTGGTATGCATTTCATTAGGGAGTGGCTAGGGAGAAAATTTTAAGTAAAAGAAGGGTTAATACAATGATTTCTATAAACGCCAACTTGGCTTGACCATTCCTTCTTACTCTGTGACAAAACTAAATACATTTCTTTAGTGCAAACATTGCTATGATTGCTGTATTTTTCTTCAAAATACATCATCCTTTTGGTATACTTTAAACAAAAACTTCTGCATCCCATGTGGCCAAATTTCACCATTAGCCTCCAAGGACATGGTTAATAAAAACATAAAATTTGAGAGTAAGATGTCCTAATAATTCATCTGACCAAACCAAACCAAACCTTAACCATCATCTGCATTTAGTTTGATAACAGCAATATCTTTAAGGTTAAGGCCGGCAGGTAGTGAAAAAGAGGGTGACTTCAAAGTGGCACATCATCCTTCCCCAAAGCAGGAATGAAGTCCTATCTCCACTAACAATCCATGTATTCACCAGGATTTCCAATTTTGACAGAAGTGTGTAACTTCACACGGCGAGTGTAGTGTAACATGAATTTCTGATAAATAAAATTACGCATCAGTTTTGCAAGCAGCAGGGCAGGACGCGTTAAGTTCGGGTTACTAACTGAGAAAATGCCCACATTTGGGAAAATTTATTCCAAGTTGTCATGTACTGTAAAGAATGAAACTTGGGGCACTACCTTGTTACGCTCTTGTTATTAATACATGGACCGACACTTTTAAGCTGTCACACAGCGACGTCAATTGTCCATCATCCAGTTTCACGCAATTTATATTTGTTTCTTCTCCTCGTCATACTGTAAATCAACGATAAGTGGTAATTACATTATCTTGCTGTTTTAGTAGAGTATCCAAAACTAGTAATCGGGAATGTGGGAACTTTACAATGCAATTTCATGAGCATCACGACACAAACACTGCAATACGAGTGCTGAAATTTATTTGCGGGAATGCCAGAGCCAGGGTGGTAACGCATGTCATACCAATACATACATATCACAGGATTAAATTTCACAAAATGAACCGACTTCAATTATAGAATCATGAACTCTCCTCTCCCTTTTGCTCACGGAATAACGCGCAAAAAAAAAAACACCCTTCTGCGCTGCGTATTAACATACTCGCCCGGAACTCTTGCCGGCGACAGTCATGCACAAATATTTTCACCACCGGCTAGGAATTTCTTTATGACGTTGTTACGTACATATTGACTTATGAATAGAAGCTGTGGTAAAAGAATTCTGATAATACTCTAAATACCAACTCAACCACAAAAATAGCAGCACAACAAATAGTTATGATATAATACTATCGAATAATACAAGTCAAGAAAATTTTGGATGCCATCATGGCGACAGATCGGAGCTAAAATTACTGCAGCACTAGATGAAACAGAACTTACCAATTCGGGGAATTGCCATATGCATGAAATGGGCATGTTCGTCCTGGGCATTATTGTCATCTTGCTGAAGTCCCTCTAGGAGTTTCGAAAGAACCTCCTGAGGGACTTTACACCCTCATCCTTTCAGATCAGCAAAACGTGTTAGACGGAATGAAGCGTCCAACTCATGTGCCACAGGATCGAACGGCCTTCGAAGTGCTAATGCATTTGGATTTCCTCCTAACTCCAACTGGGCGACTGACAGGGCTTCTTGAGAAACTGATGTTGCTTGTAATTCAGCCATTTGGGGTTGATAAGAAGAAATGTTGGTAAAAATGTTTAAACACTTTGATGTACAAAGACGCGCTCAATCCCTTCAACCTCTCTACAGCTCACAAAATGGCCTTCTCCCTCGGCAGCAAGACCGCGCAAGGCCGGGGCTGAGACGCTACTTGTATCGCGAAGCTCATTGGCTAAACCGTTTCCCGCCACATGCCTGGGGAGCAGTTAATATTTCTCCCCGTGTTTTCTATATATAAAGGAGCAACATAGGAGTGATGGGAAACAACGCTAATACGATAGGTTATGGATCTGAAGATTCGAAAATGCTTAAAAAAATTGCTTTGCATACTCCGCTTTTGTAAACATGCGAACAGTTAAATAAAAATTGGCATTTACAATAAGTACTTGTGCATTTCATATGCTGATGAATATCAAAAACATTGTACGGATTTGCAGTCACCATGTAGAATGATATGTAATGATTGCCCAAGAAATAACGTCCTACATGTGTCGCGAATATTGAAGTTGTTCGAAATGCGCACATGCTTCGGGAAAATTTAGAACTGTCGTTTTATGGTTTGTATCTTTCGAAATATTTTAAACTACGTCTTATATCATTGACACTTTTCTTTCATCATATTACTTTCGTCATAAGGTCCATTCTTAATAATTCGTCCTTAGCAATGATGTGTATTGCGTTTCTAGAACATCGCCATGTATCAATAAGTCACGCATTATGTCTTTATTTGAATTGTTCCGAATTATCGGCTTTTAAAATACTTCAGCGCTGAGTGTGTGGCTTTATAAAGCAGACTTTGCTCAAGTCTGCCTAATATTCACATATAAATTCGTGGCCTATGTGCGGCAAAAAGATTAAAAAAATACAGTTTTCTAGTGTGAACAAATTCAATTTGTAACAACTGTTGAAGTATTTAAAAGTTCGAAAATGACTCATCGACATTAACTTTCTCAAGTGCTGTACATTATCAAGTTGAGTTAGTATCGATTTGTTTCAAGGCGGCAACGGTAGATGGTGGGCCATGGACTATACACTACTGACAATGGCTCCTCCACTGCGTGTGGTGAGAATTTGGTAAACTATATACTTTAGCGAGTCGATATGGTACTGTCACAGTTGTGGTCCTATTCACGGATCAGGGGTATTTGCCTCAGCATAGGAAACGCATTAAGTTAGTGCACCAAAGATGTCGGGTTTGGAGGGAGAAGTGTTTGATCCAGTACTCTTAAACACGTTTGTTATTCGGAAGAAGAGATGCAGGGTTTATTTCCATCGCGGAACTTTAACTTGGGAATCGGAAGGAGCACCGTATGGTAAGTACATGACGCTTTTCATTGAACATGGCTATCGTTTTCATGGTGTCATACACATGCCAATTTTGCACCGCCTTTCTCAAGTGGAAATGTGTCACATTCGTTACGTTGGTGGTACCACAGGTTCGCCGTTGTTTGAGTTCATAAGCGCCAAAAGGGAGGGGACACACCAGGCATCTTCTCCACCTCCGGGTCCAAGGGAAAAAGTACGAAAAAAAAAAGAAAAGAGAAATAGAAACACCTTGTAATCACCAGGACCATGTAATTTAATGTGTGTTTCAGTACGGAGACTAACGTCTGTAGTGCGATCCTGAAAAATATTTCATAAATGGCATAGATGTGTAACTAAAATTTCTGGCTATGGAAAAAAACACGTCACAGCTGCTTCCCCCCGCAAAAATCATACCACTGAAGTTACTTAAACCACATTGAAAATCAAATGCCACACGGGGAGGAGGGGGGGGGGTATTGGTTTAGGCATTTAGTGTCCTATAAATTCGTTTTAATGGCTGGTGATGTGAGAAATCAAAGAGGAAGTATAATTTTTAATTAGCTCGAGCTTCTTAACGTGAAAACCTCACAGTGAAGTTGGACTGATCCTGCTAAAGTTGTTGCTTACACAATTACGTAATTTTAAAATAATAATAATAATAATAATAATAATAATTATTATTATTACATTTCAAGTCAACAAATGTACAAGTTGTTTTGTAGTAATTGAATTGTAATGCACGGAATGGAATAAATAAATAAATAAATAAATTCATTCTTTTGCAACTGTGCTTTTTACCCGAAACGACAGCCTTCTCTTAAGTGCTAATTTTTTCACTGGTACCCCAGAGTTCGGACCTGCCCAGGTATAGGATGCTTTCAAATTTTTTTTCGGTTATTTAAATCTAACTTTTCACTGCCTACCCGAAATCAGATATCTTTCATTTATATGTTCCGTGCATTAATTAAATTTACACTTTTTTTAAAAAAGATCAACCATTGCACTTGGGTGCATGAATATAATTTTATTACATAGTAACCAGTGGAATTTTTCGGTCACTCATATGTCCGTCTTCAGGGCGGTGAGAACAAGCATGCAATTATAATGTGTCGAAATAGATCCACAGTTAAAAACATAATTTTTATTTAAAAATCACTTTAAAGGCTATAATAGCGATAAATGTAAAATATTAGAAGATAAAAAGTTGTACATGGTGTATAGGTCTGTGGAATGATGTAGATGTTGCATATGGTGATTTGTGGTCCAGATTGATGAGCGATGGTATAGTAAACTACTCGAAATTTTAGTTCCGAGTAGTCAATTGCACAGAATTGTGCTCTACGTGTAACAAATTTTATCTTCTAATGTTTTATATTCATCGATATTATACTCTTTAAACCTTGAATTTTAACAAAGAATTATACAATTTTTAACTTTGGAGTGATTTTGACACATTATAATGGTAACTATATTCTTGTTCTCACCGCCCAGAAGATGGTCACATGAGTGGCCGAAACATGTCAGGGTTAATTATGTAATACAGTTACATATATATATATATATCCAAGCGCATTTGTTGGTTTTTTTTTTTAGATTGTAGATCTTCTTTGCCTTTATGGTCTTCATGTCTACCAATTGAAACCACGTAAACACAGTAGAACAACGATGTTAGAATGCTAGATTACGCTGGTCGAGTAGTAAAACTCGTAGAATTGCGTTGTGGAGGCACTGGTTACATTCTCGCACTGCTTATTGGCAGGTCCCTCCTATCCTTCCTCTGTCTTTCCGATTCTTGCAAATCCTTACGTACGTACAATTTGCCATTATCTTCTATTTCATTCCATTTTATTATATAACCAGTGCAGCTGAAAGACCGTTGCGGTAGAATGAACGAAACAATGATATACAAATTACATCAAACTCAAGGCAGCAACTGCTGCTCTCAACTTCGTAACTTCCTTTATATGTCAAAATATAAATCGATTCAGTTTATAGATATACACGTGATGTACTTATGAAAACACTTCATCACTTGACACCACAGCTCGAAATCAGACCGCAAGCGGTTACTTTAAATTTTTGGCTGTACTCGGCTTACATAATTAGATTGCCAAGGTAGTTCAGTCCGAGTAGTTAGCTGGCTACGTTCTGGACGACACAGGAATCGTGACTCGATTCTGTACAGGGGCAAGAGATCTTTCTCTTCTCCAACACGTCCAGGCCGGCACTGGGGATCACCGAACTTCTTGTCCAATGGGTACCGAGGGCTAAAGCGATCGGGGCCTGAAGCGGATTATTCACCTCCATCTACTGCCGTGGTTAAAGTTGCGTGTGGCTGTACCTTCTCTCCTCCGTATGCCTAAAAGGCGTGGTATTAATTAAACACAAGGACAGTTCTATAGATTTTTTTACATACTATTTAATTAGTAAATAAAATAATGTTAACTCTCATGTTCTTAACTGCGGATAGAAATCTACAAAATTTCCAGCGCTATTTATCTGAGGATGACGGGAGAACGGTTTACGAGGTACATAAACTTTAATCGTTTGATATACGAATTAATTAGTGAATACAAGAATGTTGATTTTTCTGATCTTTACTAGATATGAAAAGTCTACAAAATCTGCAGCACTGTTTAACTGGAGTAGAAGACAGAGCGGTTCGTGATATAAGTAATTTATATACATATCTGTATTTTTGTAGGCTTTATATTAAAACTGACATAAGTGCTGCCGTCAGCCACAACAAATGTTATTAGTTCCTTCAATACGTGCTACATATTTCGGTCGTACTGATCATCCCAGACACTAAATACATGGTATTTAAAACTCCAAATAAAATTCGTATGGATTTTAAATTTGTGACATCACAAATTAAAAGTATATATGCATTTTGTTTTGAGTTTTAAACGCCATGTATTAAGTGCCTGGAAATCGTCAGTACGACCGAAATATGTAGCATGTATTGATGGAACTAATAACATTAATTATGGCTGACGGCGCCAGATATATTAGTTTGAATATGATATGCCATAACGGGATGACGTTTACAAAATCACTCGTAAGCTGTATAGTTCATGTGACAGTGATCCCTCTGTACCTTTCGAAGACTGTCGTTTTCTGGGGCTATAACGTTGCTGCTGCTACCTTTCAGACCATGGGTCTCCAATCCGCTGCCCGCCAGGTTTATTATGTGGCCTGCAACCACATTTGTAAATTATGCGTATACAATAAAAATTAGACAATAGTTTGGGCGATTAGGTGTACCACCTATGGTTATTTGTCGACGTGCGGTCCGCGAATGAACCCGCAATATCTGGTGTGGCCCTTCTCTGCAAAACTGTTGGGAACCCATGATTTAGACTGAAGCTTTGTGTAGTATTTTATTGATGACTTGACAGCGGGCATAAGATGTTTGGATCTATCTGTCGCTGATCCCCGTGTAGGTCCTGTGAACTTAAAATGCGCTCTGAATATCGGATATGCCACTATGGAGAGAAGTCCGTTACAGTTCTGTAGTATTCAGCAAGCCGACCAGTCAGTCCCGATTACAAACCGAAAGAAGAGAAAGTGGAAAGTAATAAGAACTGGAAAAGTACCAGGAAGTATTCTCGTTTCAAGCATTATTTGTACTGTACGTGTGTAAGTTGACTCCGCAGTGTGCGCTGTGTTCGCCATTCTTTGATCTGGATCCCTGTTTCCTGAACAGGGTTCCGTCAGAAATCGTGGAATAAAGTACATAAAAATTTTGAAATACAGTAAAAAAAAATCCTAAAAGCTAATGAAATATCGCGGGAATTTTTTGTCCAGCAATTGACGATACTGGAGTATTGTCCATGCGGTACATATTGCCTCTTTGTTTTCTGTTGGTCAGTTAATATATAGGGTTATGTTCAGCTGTGTTTTGTCTGTGTTCCTTACATATTTATTGTTACAGCCCCGCCTCACAGGTGGCGAAAGAAATACTCCCCGCCATCAACTTCCTCTGGCCTGTAAATATTTTCATAGCCAGCCGTTCCTCGGGATACGAAGAATTATTTTAGACGTTACTCTATGGAAAAAGTTGGGAAACACCGGTCTGGGCATTGTAAAGTAGAAATTAGACGTCCAGTTGCTGTGTGTAATTAAACATCACGCCGTGAAGACGTGTGGTTGAATGGAGGTATGGCACCACGCTTTCACAAGCTTGGCGTTAGATGGAGACGAACAGTGAGATCCACACTATAGGCGCTTTACCGACTGCGAACGTACCTGGTTTACCCGTTGGATACGAAGCTGGTTGGGTTAAAGGGAGTCAGTGTGGTCGCTTTGGAGGAAAGAAAATTCTCTTGACTTTGCCGGAAATATAATTTAAATTTCTCAATCTTTATCAGATCATGTGTACTGCATCGCAATATTGAACTTTAAGGTTGTTTTTATTATATAAATGCACTTAAAACGAGACGGAAATTCACGTTATACCCGCACGCACATACGCATACACACGCACTGCTGAAAAGAAGCTGAGTAAGTATTTTATGTGAAATCCAAAATGATAAAAATTGTACTTTACGAAAACGAAACAGAATACTCCATAATTTGGTAAATAAGTTTGATATAAAATTTATTGTTAGCGTCTTCATTCATTCATTTAATAAGTTTCGTACTCGTATATTTTGAGTTGAAAAGTTTGGATGTAGAACGGCTTCGCAAGTTATGGTTACATTCCTGTGCTTCCTGAAGCGACTCTGGAAATCACTACACGTTTGATGCTGTTTCTTCTGTTTGGCATAATATCATGGCAGTTAGCAAACAGAAACCTCGTGGCTTAATATCATGGTAGTTAACTGACAAAACACTCACAGTATTGTGTCATGGCAGTTAGCCGACAGAAAACTTGTGGCATAATATCATGGCAGTTAGCTGACAGAAACCTCCTATATCATGGCAGTTAACCGACACAAACCTCTTGGCATAATATCATCGCAATTAGCTGAAAGAAATCACATAAATCATGGCAATTAACTGACAGAAACCTCCTATATCTTGACAGTTAACTGAAAAAAAACCTCACGGTATTATAACATGGCAGTTAGCTGACAGAAAACTCTTTGCTTAATATCATGGCAGTTAACTGACAGAACCTCACATATCATGGCATTTAACTGACAGAAACCTATATCATGGCATTTAACTCAAGAAAAGCCTTGTCGTATTATATAGTGGCAGTTAGCTGACAGAAAACTCGTTGCTTAATGTCATGGCAGTTAGCTGACAGAAATCTCTTGGCATAATATCAGGGCAGTTAGCCGACAGAAACTTCTTTGCGTAATATCATGGCATTTAGCTGACAAAAACCTCTTGGCATAATGTCATGGCAGCTGACAAAAACCTCTTGGCATAATGTCATGGCAGCTGACAAAAACCTCTTGGCATAATGTCATGGCAGCTGACATAAACCTCTTGGCATAATGTCATAGCAGTTAGCCGATAGAAAACTGTTGGCGTAATACCATGGAAGTTGGCCGACAGAAATCTCGTGGCATAATATGATGGCACGTAGCTGACAGAAGTCTGTCACTGTATCATGGCAGTTAGTTCGTAGCATAATATCGTATCAGTTAGCTGACAGAAACCTCCCTCGGGATTATTACTGCCGTGTTGTCGGGTATATATTTACCATCGTTTTGGAGGAACTTTCTGCCTCCATCTACACGGTAGAATCGTGATCGCTAGTTCGATCCATGGACCTTCCGAACTGAAACAAACATTACTGTGGACTGACTTCAAAGACAGCTGGATATCAGTTTCCGTTCAGTGTAGTAATGCTGCGGAACTCATGACAAGAGTTACTGTACAGATGGTGACTAATAACGTGAACATTATCTGAGTCTTAATAATGTACAATACCGTTCAGAGCGTAATGGTCGGTATATTACGTTTATTAGTGCTGACTATGTGTGGTCTGCACGCTGTTTAGTTGCTTGTTGTGTAGATATGGGACGAAGGTTGTTGTGTTTGCTACTTTACAGATGACTAACTAGTGAATTCAATGAAACACTGGAACATTCTCCCTAACCACTTCATTTTACTGTCAAGGGTGCTTTCGAGAGTTAACATTCGTTTACAGATATTTTAGTCACATTTCGAAGTAGCGGATCAGTGCATAGTTTTGTCATGTCCTTCGCTCCTTACCTCATTGTGCAGGAATACCGTTTTGATTGAACAGATTAAGAATAAATTTGTTATTACGAGATCTGACTCAAATAAATCTAATTGGTGTCAAACGTAACTCAAGACACGCTGCCGTTGTACACTGATCCCTAAATCTACTTAGGTACATCTGTAGTGTAAAACTCTTCCTTCTCTCCCGTTTTCTCCACATTTGCTTCCCTTGTCTGATTGCTAGGAGATCATTAATGGTTTTTATCATGCATAAGGGGATAAATGGCTACTGCGGTTTACTTCCTTGGCAGTCGCACTATGGAGGCATGTCAAACTCTGGTGCTTGCGGGCCACTGTGAGCAAGGAGATTTGATGTCGGACCATAGAATTTTAAAAGTAAATAGAAGTTCATAATACTGTAAATATACCACGATATCTAAAATAACATAAAATAATTCTTGTGTGAGATCTAAATCTGTATCGAAAAGAATCTAAATTGCTGTCTGTATTTATTGCCAGACGAACACAACTCCTAGAACACTATGCATTCATTGGTCATCTACAGCATATTTCGGCCGTTTTGGCCATAGTCAGATGCATTCACAACATACATGAAAAGGTATGTATTTTGTTGTGATTGATGCCCCGCCCACTTTATTCTTCTCGATTTGATTACCCGAATAATATTTGGTGAGGAGCACAGATCATTCAGTTCTTCATTATGAAGTTTTCTCCACTCTTCTATTACCTCTTCCCTCTTAGGCCCAAATATTCTCTCAAGGTTTGTTTGTAATATAAACAAAGTGCCAGATCTCGTTAAAAGTCCATATTTTTATATTGTTAAAATGGTGTTTCATTGCCAAGAACGACATACTTTCCCCTATCAAAACATAAAATGCGTCTAACAGTTTGTGGCAGGACAACCAACGAATTTCTGTGCAATATGACATGTTTTTATGTTCACTCTGGATATCGGGAAGAAGGCGAGGAGGGAAACTGTCGATGATAGAATCGTCGTGAATGAATAAAGTCAGGGATTGATAAGAAATATTTTTACAATGTATTGCAGTCTTATTATTTCGTCAACGAAGACTTCTTGGTGTGGGGTGCAATAACAACTGCGAGTTTTCTCAGAAGACCACTTGTAAAACTCGTCATAACGCGAGGTCCGTCAGTGCCAATGTATTGAGGACTGTTCAATGGAAATTCATATTTTCGTAGTCAGTGTTCTATTCATAGAAACATTTCTCTTCCCACCTTTTGTTGAAATATGCCACTCTCAAATTTTGCCTTATGTCTTCTAGTAGCAGATGATGTGAGTTTGGATCATGTTGAGTCTATTATTACGTCATGTCGTAAGTTCAATAAACTACACCAGTGCGAGTACGATGCGAAGCTAGTTTTCGGTGAATATGATTAAATATTAACTGTCGATTATTCGTGTGAACACAAACACATCCAAAGCTGTAGTATACAGACAAATAAATACTATACGTCAGTCAATAACACAACTTTTATTTTATATACAGTGGTATATATGTCAGGGCGACATGTTTCGACCTAGTCGGTCATCCTCAGGCCCTTCAAGAAAACAGATGCAAGAGTTGTTTAGTTTATCCGCATTGTGGGATCCCAAATGCTCACATGTTTCAGTTACAGAAGCAAAAGTGTATAGGTTGTATAAATTGAAATTATTATATGACGGGTTACTCAATTATTACACCAACAACTTCACATATATAAAATTTATAACATTTTTACACATTAAAACATTAAAAACGCTCCGACATGTTTCGGTCCTAAGACCATCCTCAGGGAGCTATATCTTCCTTGCTAAAGTCACACTAGAAATAGTCACATATTAATTTCGTTGTACAAG
>Ga0123352_10007435_pt1 | contig 16904 bp, 9 predicted proteins | sample TergutLab28metaG_FD_89700 | JGI IMG/M metagenome (GOLD analysis project Ga0123352, IMG submission 89700) | Labiotermes labralis P1 segment gut microbial communities from Petit-Saut dam, French Guiana - Lab288 P1 | ecosystem: Host-associated > Arthropoda: Insects > Digestive system > Gut ... | reverse complement strand
TAATAAAGGCTTTGTTATTCTATAACGACTTGCGTTATTGGATAAGCCACGCGGAGTGCACAATATACACAAAGTTACTTTCATATGGCATTTATTTAACTATTTATTACCTTGTATCCTTGTGTTTAAGCTTAAGATATGTGAACACAACAATAATACAAATAAAGCTAAGCTGCCATCTAGACAGAACAGCGAACTCAAGTTTTCAGGGACGGGGCGTGAGGGCGTAACTTTGTACTTAGTTATTTTACTGAATGCGTATGAATTTTCAATGTGAATATAAGTATAATATGACTGGTTTTGAAGCTTAAGTTGCATTAAACTTTAAGCGAAATCCAGGACACAGCGATGGCTGTGTACTACACATTATTCAATATTTCCAATACCGACCATCATCTTGGTCCTTTATTTATGTCCAAGATTAAAGCTTACTTTTTTGTATGAAGCCATCTTGTACTTTCTTTCGAAGTTCGTATGTCTGAAGTCTTAACTATGAGTAGACGCATCGCCTGAGGGTTTTGAGCGATAGCCCTTCATTTTTGTTATGTCGACATTAGGGAAACCGCCTATGCAGTCTAGAGATTTAAGTCTGTTTGATCAAGAAACAAATGTACGACATGTGTTTCCATTAATAAAGAATAAGAATACATATAATTTCACATTATTCATCCATTTTAATTTACAAATTCTAAACTTATGCAATAATTAATAGAAATAATATGATAATTGAAAGAAATGACGTAAAAATGGTAATAATCGGAATTTATTATTAAATTAAATTACATTTTTTTAAAAGGGTCAAATAAACGTTTTAAGCAGCCAACAGATCTCAGACTGTATATTGACTAGGCTAAGGGCTAAGCTGCCCAGCGTTTGATTCCCGCAAGAGGCAAAGGGGTTTTCTCTCTTCCAAGACTCTCGGTTCCACCCAGTATCTCATTCAATGGATACAGCGACTCCTTTCCCTGCGCTTGTACAGTACTGGTCATGAAGTCGACCATTCACCTAAACTCAGAGTGAAAATATGAATGAATGAATCTATATTTCTACACACTTCTATGCCTTAATAGAGTGGACAGGGCAAACTTTATCAGTTTTAATTGTTTCATGTTTTAGGGGAAATTTTCTAGAACAGGAAGTTGTGCCACCTACCCCTTAGGAGTATATCCAAATGAAAGTAGTGGGATATAATTTTGTTTTCCTTCTCATGATATTTTTGGCAGCAATTTAAAAGTCAATGGATGTAAATGATCTTAACACTTTCTGAATCTTACATAGGTTGCTTCTTCTATTGTTCGTATAGTGGCAAAATTTACAGGTCTGCCACATTTTCCCCAGTGCTGCATCGAAGAATAAATTAGAGTTTCTACGGTTACAACATTTGAAAGTAATATAAATTCATGCAAGTACCGTAGAAAAGTTTGATAACTTATGAAATGATTCAAGGGAAGCCTGATGGGTGGTCTGTGGCATTAAACCCTGTCTATATATTAGTAAGAATCGCGTTCAGTGTAACCGGAATACCCGAATAAATGGCACGGATAAAACGAAATATAAAGCAAGTTCCTCATGTTGAACAAAAGGAACTGAGTGTGATATAATACCCAAACCGAGACATTTTGAGAACGGCGCTCTTCTGGGTATTTATTCGTATAAGCGAGTTGTAGTAATTCCTTACAGAAAACCTCTCAGTCCCGTCTTCTAGGGCTTTTTGGATTCTTGACCCTTGAAGTTTGAACCAATGGGTTGACACGAAACGTTTTTAAGGAATTGTCATTACTCGCTGCGTAAATACCCAGGACAGCACAGTTCTCATCTACTTAGCGACAAAAGTCTGAAATCACGCTGAGACATTTTATTCCATTCGCGCCATAAATTTTGTGGCAGGCTGCGCCATTGCCATTGAAATTCAGTTAAATTACTTACTAATAAAATTGCACATTCTCCATTCCGCGCATTACAGTCCAATTATAACAATTAGAGGCAATGAATGAACACAATATTTAGGAGGTCTGCTTTGTAATATTGTAAATTTAATACAATACTATCCTTATTGTTGCACCGTGCATATCGTCGAATTATTTAATTAGTATGCCAACTGATGCACATACATAAAAATTCCACATTAAAAAATTAAAATTGCTCCGACATGTTTCGTTCCTAAGATCATCATCAGGGAGCTACACTTTCCTCGCTAAAGTCACTATTGAAATTAGTCACTGATTAATTTAGTTGTTTAAACAGGGTGTTGTGGCAACATGTCTTATTGTGTAACGTTATGTTGTTGAGAGTGCCCGACTACGGGTGTGCGTCCTGTGCTTTGCTGCGTGATACGCAGCAAAGCACAGGACGCACACCCGTAGTCGGGCACTCCGAACAACATAACAGATTTTTCATGGACCGTAAGCAGTCTCAGGCTAACAACCCACAACACATCGAAGACTGAATCCTTCTCAGTTTTCAGGTGCAAGGCGGAGTGTGAGAAAGTGAAAGTTTGTACTTGTGGTTTATTTCATTCTAAAGGAGTAAGTTAGCCTTTCTCCTTTTCACCTGAAGACTGAGTCTAGCTCTGTTACATTTTTAGCCTTAGACAACGGAAAATGCCCATACGATGTCACACCTGTTATATTACATATAACGTAGGGTATGTACTCTGAGACCCGCAATAAAACGCAAATAATTTGTCCTCTTGGATTTACCCAGCTTGTCTTTATGACGGAGACGAACTCTGTTCTCGTGGCTAATTTTTACTCATATTGCTGACTAACGAAATTTCTGGCTTGCCGTTTATCCCCATATTTATCGCTAGGTCTAACATAGTGCGATATAGGTCTAATTGGTTATGGGACCGCACTTGACTCTAGAGAATTATGAATTTGTCATTTTAGACGCTCCGCTGGAAAGAGATTCTCATTGTGTCCGAAATTCGATTCTGAGTGTTAAACTGTTTCTCGCAACACCCTGTAAGTCCAACATTGCTAGGTCTGTATATCTTTAAATCCGTACAGGCTTAGTACATAAAAGGTTTGCGGTATGCATTCCAGATTGCTCGTAAATAAATAGTTTATAAATCTATCAACATTAAACCGGGATAGCGTATTCTGTGACAGGAATATTCTACAGGGTGGAAGACTGAGAATTCGCGATAGGAATCCTTCTAATGGCAGGGAAACGTTTCTTCTCCAAAACTCAGACCGAATCTGAGAAACGCATAACCTCCTATCTTATGTGTAATCGGAATTCTTTCCGCTAGGTGGGGGAGGGAGGGGGGGGCTTTAAAGGGACAGCATTGTGAAACTAACCTGTCGCCTTCGCTTAGTTCTAACTACTACCCGCGTAACTTCATGACATCCGAAGTGAAAACTTCACTTTTACCAAATTTGTCCATCTGGTTATCAACGTAAAAATAATGCTTCAGATGGATAAAATGGAATCAAATTTAATGAAATAAAATATCTTTATTAAATTCATATAATCATATTTGAATTCCTTTTATAAAAATGAACATCATATCGCAATTTGTTAGCTATTTACCTAATTCAAAATCTGCGTAATTTATCTCTGAACGAATTTAAGTTTTTCGAATACTAATGACCAAGAACATATACAAAGTGAAAGCGAGGAGCTTCAGAGTAGAGGACATGCTTATTATTAGGAATTTCCCATATTGGTTGTGTGGAATACAATATAACATAACCCTTCTGTTGAACAATATCTTGGGACAGGTATACAAATTACGCCAAAATTAAAACGATACTAAATACATTTTATGTAAATTGTTTGCCTTGAAATGGTTTAGTTGTACTGTGATAATCTTGGAAATGTATATAGTTTCACTGTCAATAATATTCTGGAAAATATCGATAATTAAATAATTGTTCTTTGATCCTGTACTTACCGCTCTGCAAACAACGAGCTGAAATTGTGGGGGACTTCTCTGTAAATAAAACTTGTTTTTTATTTGAAAAATAAACAAATTCGTGTAACATATGTTGTATCAATTAAAACAGATTACGTTTTATTGTATCACATTATATAGATATAATTGTACAATATATGCTTCATGGTATTCATTTATAGCCGTTACAATTGTTCTGATAATTTTCTTATACAAAAATCTATATTTTAGACACAAAACGTAATTTTTACAAAGTCCCTTTTTGTCTCGTCATAGACTGATGCAAATTGTTCTCCTAAACCCCGGAACGCCTCTTGCATTTCAAAAGAATGTCGCATTTTCGTTTCCTTATTCCATACCTTTCGGACTTCCATGTACGCAACATATTCGGATATTCTCATTCACATTCCTACATATCACTCTCTAAGTTGCAAAACACGGAGTAAAAACAAGAGCTATTGCAAATTGCATTAAAATAATGCTTGAACTAATTTAACAGATCCTACACTTCCTTAAGTATTACTTCACATTTTCTTCCAAAACGTAATTGAATGTATCGTATTGTCTTGCATGGCTGTGATATTCCCCCTTTATACCTTAGGGAAGAACGTATAGGGTACTTCAAAAAGTGGTACTGCGGTAAATATTTGGATACTTCGGAGAATAACTAACAGGAGTAAGGAAAAAATGCCATAATGAAAACTTAATAATTCGTAATCTTCAGCAAACATTATTGGGTTAATCGGGTTCAGTAAAATGAGTTATGTATTTAGAGCGCATGGTACCGATAAATATCTGCACTGTTATGCTTGGAAATCCTAAAAAGAGGAAGCAAATAAGAAGGCGCACGCATAAAATAAAACATTAAATTAAAGCGTAATGGAAAAATTCAAGGTAAAGATAAAGCAATCCACATGTAGACATCAATTAAACTGTGTCCAGAGAAAATACGGATTCATTACATGGACTGAACGGATAAGAATATGGCCCAGTGGCGAAATCTCCTTTACGTTTCAGCGAAACGTTGGATTCAATAGAATGCAGGGATTATCTGGGCGGTTAGGAGTTTTTTTCGGCAGAAGGAACAAGCTTCATTTGATTGGTTACATAGTTTGTTGGTCTCCTGTAGTATTTGGTTAGCTAAAAGTTAATTAATACACAGCAGTCAATTTCATGTACAATTATTTTGACAAAACAGCTGGTTCTTTTTCGTTTAAAAGTAGCTTTATTACCGACGGAGCAATGTCCCAGTTCAGACGCTGAAGTTTTCTCAGTTCTCCAAATTTTATGGAAATCGAAGATTAATTAATGTATTCACAAGATACCGCCAATGGTCCCTATTCTAAGCCAGAAAAATCCAATATATGACATGACTTAGATTTCAGAATTCCTGTACCTCATTTATATAAATCCTTCGTGTATTGTGTAAAAATGTATTTTGGACGAATATAACTTTCTTCCTTTCTTTTTCCAGTTAAAAAGTTAAATGGCAAAACTGCAATGAAAATATTCATGTACAGGTCACACCTGTTTTGCTGACGTTGAATTTTTTATCTGGCGGAATGTATTTCACTACAGCTGTGCGTATTTCATCGCTTTCATAATTTTTGTAAAACGTTCGAGTTCTCTCATGCAAAGAGATACCTGTATTTTTGATACATATTATTCTGGGTTCACTTGACTTCTCATACGTTGGCGCTCTAACAGTACTGAACTCTTTCGTGTTTTCTGCAGCACGAAGTGCAAATCACCAGCACAAATTATATACGCACCTACGCGAATTACCAGAAGTTTAGTGATCACGTGATTTCATCTGGAATATTATATTATTTTGCAAGTTTATGTTTTTAAACTTACTTGAGAATTTTAATCGCTTTGAATCGCGTATGCAGATTGGAAGTTGCCTGTAAAGCCTGTCTTGTATAATTCTCAAGTGTCTACGAAGAGTGACTACCTTAGTGTTTCTTCAGCTTCACGCTGCATCCTTAAATGAGCCCGGGGTGAACTGTAATACGTCCGGTTCATGCATTTAGCAGGATAAGGTACTAAACTTGAAAGGAAAAATTTAGATCTACAGTAAAATGACTGCGCATACTTTTTAAAACAAACTAAAGGCATATTGTAATTATCAGAATATTCCATAACATGTAAACAAAAACAAAATTATTCTAAAGCTTGAACACTTTTCCGAATGGCTCACAAATGTGAAACCACGAATTTTCCGAAATGAAAGCATTTACTCAAAATATTCTTTGCATTTTATTTATACCAGTAGGAGTGCAAGCGCTACAGTTTTATTCTCGTGTTCTTTACGTCGTCAGTTATCCTAATATCTTGAAGTACCAGCACAACACGGGTAATGACTACCGGGACAGCACTGTATTTGGATAATAATTCTTGAAATTTACAATTGAGGCTTTACCTTAAAATTATTATCCACTTCTTTATGTGCCATACTTTTTTCATATTTAAATATTAGCACTTTAATCATAAAATTTATTCTTTTTCTATAAACATCGTAACAAATAATGTATTTAAATATATATGTATTTCTATTTAAAAATGCGGCTTATTCCTATAGTCGAAACATGTAGCCTATGAAAATGTCTTGAGTAATAAAGTGATTTTGCTGACGTACACTGTTTAGTATTATATTATTCCCATGTACTGTTAAACTGCAGAACGCATCTTTCTGCATCAGCCCAAAGTTGTTAATCAGAATATCATTAATTTTATAATAGCAAATGTCACAAGAATTTTAAGACTTAAATAATCAAATGTGATAATTTGAAGCAAGTTATTAATAATAGTATATAAATTGCAGTGTATTTTGCAAATTATGATGAAATTATATCGCATAACCTACAAAGGTATGACGCCAAGCCATTGCGTGGACCCTAAAAATGTGCTGGTGTACAATATGTAGGTGTACAACACAGATTAATCCTCTGCTGGGACGTCTGCAAAGTGTGGCAGTGAAAGGTTGCGCAAGTATTTCGCAGGAAAGTGTTTCCTCCAGTTTTAAGGCAGAACTGACGAGGGAGAACAGACAGCGGTCCATTAGGATCATGAACAGAGGGTAGGGCCTAGTGCCGCTCCAGGCTAATAGGATCAACGCACATTAAATATGACGACCCTTTTCGTGGTCAAAGTTTCGTTAAGCCTGCCACGGTGTAAGAAACATTTTCGCGTGGTTAACCACCTTAGTTCGCCTATCACAATGTTACCACAACGTAAAAGAACATAAAACACAATCAGTATTGGCAATGAATAAAGGTTAAAGCTGAACTGCTTGAACGTATGTTATGTTAACACAGTACGGATTTAACACCAAGAAATTATGCTTCAAATGGCTGATAAAACCCCAGTATAAATAACAGATTTTTCCTTGTATTATGTATTATTTCAAGATATGTATTTTTCTGCCACTTAAATGCGTGTGGTGGGGGTCTATTATTTTTTGTCTTAATAGAACAATCAAAACAACTATTTCAGGATAGCATACTATAATTTTCAGACTCACTAAATATCTCTAGCTACTTTCCGAGATAACGAATTCAGGCGCATTGAGCTGGTGTCTCATCTGGAATTCTAAAATGAAATGTCCATTTTCTCGGTTCTGTAAATTTATCTTTGCTCCGATTCAGAGTTGTCGCGTTTGTGAGGTCCAAATAGGATGTTGTTTAGAATTGCGAATAATACGATGTAAAGAGAGAATGAAAAAAAGCGAGGGAATAAAATATAATAATTTATTAAGGACTATTTTTGGAAATGTTATGTTTGTATTCTGGTGTATTAATGACGTAAGAGGCTCTGTGATTTGGTGGTAGGTGCGTAACACAATAAAACGCAGATACGGTTCATCCTAGGACAGTTTAAAGGTATATCACGTAGGGTACGTTTCACATCTTACAACAGTTATTGTTGTATTTTGACGTTCATGTGACCGTGCATCGTGAAAAATTCTTATAATAAAACCAACTAGATGCAGTAATTTCTCAAATTTATTTTTGGAATAAAATTCTACAAGTTTCGGACAGTTCCTCTGTCCATCATCAGGAGTTTTTCATTGTACACACAACTATGGTATATGTCATACAGGTTTGCTGACAACTTGCAAGCAGGATCAGAACGTAACTGAGTTCCGTCCTGATCCTGCTCGAAAGTTGTCAGCAAACCTGTATGACATATACCATAGTTGTGTGTACAATGAAAAACTCCTGATGATGGACAGAGGAACTGTCCGAAACATGTAGAATTTTATTCCAAAAATAAATTTTAGAAATTACTGCATCTAGTTGGTTTTATTATAAGAATTTATTGTTGTATTTGGTAAGGATGTGTAGAGGGTCATGTTTCCGTCAAAACACTAAAGAAACTGTGCCAAATTCTCCACGTCCTCACTCTATTGACTCCAAAGTGAACTCTAACCAACCGGTTTCCTTCGACCCATTACAAGAGTGCATGGTTCTGTAAAACATCGGACCGACATATAACACTTAGCCGCGTTGAAATCCAGAAACTGCACTCTGAACTGGCTCTATTTGTTTTCTTGCAATTTACACTTCCACACTGTTCATTTCATTCTGTTGTTAGTAACGACAGTCTGGGAATAAAAATCGGTAGGCCCCATCGTGTAACATTATTTTTGGCACAACCGTTAATGCTGGACTGTCAGTTACAACTACGTTTCCAATGAATTGTGTAAATGCTGAAATCAGTCAATAATGTGGTGATGTACATTCCAATAACAACATATTGAAGATGTGAATATGTCGTTTGTAATACAAACACATGAAACAAAACTATGCTAAGGAACTTCTTTTCACACATAATTTCCCGTTTTAGACATATTCCGACCATTCGGACAAAAAAGAATGTCCAAGTGGGATGAGTATTTTGACATCGTAACTGATAAAATAAAGTTTTTTTATTGCGCAGTGGCTATGTTATTAAATCCCACAAATTGACATCCTTCATATATTCCTAGAACAGTCAACAATTCTCCCTCTACCTCAGATCCCAGTATTACCCTCCTGAAGATATTCTATTCTCATGGAAGACAGCGCTGGTAATTTTTTTTTAGCGAAGGGCAGTTTGATCTGCCTAACATATGCACCAGAATATGAGGGTAGCTAGATGTGAATGCAGTAACAGAAGCAAACCTGTCGGAGTGTCGTTACCTCCGCTATCCATGGTACTTCTCCCCATGGTGTTAGTCTCAAACATTAGTCTCGCTGAGATCACGTATGCCGATCTCCACCATCAGCGCTCACAGCCTTCTGCCTCCAAGCAGCATTAGCCGGCACACAGTTGTCAGCCAGGCATCTGACCATTTGGGCTGGCACCGCACATTTCGCCATCTAGTGCGACGCTTGCATCACAGGCAGGAAGGGCCACACTCATCGAATCAAGGCGCAACTATTAGTATTTAAATACAGTACTGATACTGAAGTCCATACTGCACGTTGCAAAGATCGTAAACAGATTTTATCATAGGTACCAAGTTTGTGTCCCCTCAAATACAAATAATTGGATCTCATTTCGTGGAAGTTGCTCAATTTATTCCTGTAAAATATTCTTCTGTTGATTTCTTTAGTTGAATTTTCCTACGTTCTGTCCAGAAAAAAACAAGTATTTTATGTTCTTGATTAGTGATTGGTAACGGAAATTAGAGGAGAATATATGTGTTCTGAACTGCGTACAGCATTGATAAATTCATTACTGGAAAGAAGCAGCACTCGGAGTGACAAGAGTAAAGATTTTCCACATACGAATCTTGCACTGTTTCATTCTGAATATTCGTAACGTTTCCAATCATTTCCTTACAAAAGACTTCTATAGACAAAGCTATCAGTTTCCTTGAGAATCTACATTAGCTTAAAATTTCTTGTGGGGACGTTTACTATCAAATTTAAACAAGATACGTGATGCTTTTCTCGAATTAAAAATACGGACAGAAGGACGGACAGACAGCAGTTATTTTCTTTATATAACTTCATTTCATCCAGGTCATGCAAACAATGCATACAACGTACTGAATGATGAACTATTCAATTTAATAACACAAAAAAACAAGGGCCTATGACGTCTCTTAGATTGCCTTCTGTTGGCAAACATTATTCCAGCACGCGTGCTTACCAGCAAACATCAACACAATTCCTACCCCACCTAGCAAACACTGCGGACAAAGACTAGACGAGTTACATGAAAGCACAGTTCTTACTGTTCTTTTCTTGCACCGTTGCTAGACCAGCGATGTTTGCTCTTAAACCCTAAACCAAATTCACAACTGACGTTTTGATTCCATCTCTTGTAGTACGTCCTCCATTTTAGAGGGCACTCGATTTCCCAGGAATAAGTAAACACCACCATTTGAGTATCGCACAAATTCATTCTGCACGCCACTTTTCTTCAGTTACTTGCAAGTCTCTTGCTGAATATGCCGAGTTCCTTTCCATATGATATTCTGATGATGGTTTCGGAGTATGTATGTATATAATTTACACAGTTTTTCAGAAATGATAGGGAAAACGCGGAAGGTTGAACACAACGTAGCAACAAAAGATGTTCCAATCACTGTCTTCAGTAAGTCTAGTAGACAAATAACAATGACAGTTACTTCGTGTGCTGTAATCAACCTCAGGGTTGTATTGTCTTTTGCCGTAAAACTGCACTGGCAGGCACCCTTCTGTTTGTAACAAGCAAAATGTAATTACATCAAATGCCAAATTTAATACAATGCAAATTTGAGTTATCTTGATTATTTTTAAACCCACTCTATAGAATGTCCAACGCAAAGGCATACATGTTCCCCAACAGCTACACAAAACTTAAAAAAACGTGGCGCTGACAAATTGGTATAGGAGTTACAGAATATACCTACATTTTCACCACTTCTCACTGTTAAGTTGGTAGATGAGAATGTATACAAACTTTGGTAGCAAAACTTGAGGGAAGAGACCAATGGGAAGACCTGAACGTAGATGACAAAACACAAACTGCAATACGAGAATGACAATCGGATTAGTGTGGCTGAGGTTGGGGTTCAGTGTTAACTGTGTGAACACGGTACGTGGCCTTCGATTTTCACAAACTTGCAAAACGTCTTTACCAGTTTTGCGAGCATTAACACTGCAAGAAAGGCCTTGCAGAATCTAAATTGTTCCCTGTGTATCTGAAGAGGCCTCTAAAACGTCAAGATAATTTAGTACGCTTCTGGTTGGAATTTGGCATTGCTAGTTAAAATAGCCACTCACTATCAACCACAGTAATTCACACCTCTGATGCCTGAAGCACACATTCCCTTGTAACACAGCGACGAAGAGACGTAAGAATAATACTACTAATAAAGAAGTTGATGCCACTTAAAACACATCAACTAATTCGAGTAGGCACCATTACGTCGTGTGATGTGGGCTCTGCGAGAGGCACTACGGGTGATATGATGAGGTCGTGTTGTTTGTGGGAGCTCATCTGCAGGCCGCAACTATCAGGCACAGGAGCAACATGGCGGCCATCGGATGTGGCGCTACAGGGCTCCGGCTGCCATGATGTAACTCCGCCAGGCTTTCTCCTAGAACAGACAGTAGTCCACTCAAAGGATTGCAAACTTCGCTAAGAAGGTGACACTGCCTCATAACCCAAGAACGAGTTTCAGAATCCAAATTATTATTCCTACATAAGATTCCAAAGCACATTCTTGAAAAGCAGATAGTTTCTCAGCTAACCAAAACCATTTCTTTTTCATAAAACTGAAGGTTGTCCAAAAGGGCCCGCCACTAGTCCCTGTCTTCGGTCTGGCGAATACATTAATTGTACATGAATATTTGAAGCAAGAAGGAAATATCGTTTTCTAAGACGATGGTCAACTTCGAATTATCAAATCCAAGGTTCAAAGCAGGAATTTCTTACCGTATTCTATGCGATCTACCACTTTATATCCTTCCCTTGGAGTAAGTTTTACAATCCTTTAGCAAATATGCTTAAATTTTTTCAGGTGTTGAAATCATCCCCTTGAAACTCAAGAAATTGGTATAGTATTCAAGCAAACATAGTTATTTTCGGTTTTCTGTTTGCCTCTATATTTCACACTTTTATATCTTGCCGCGGCTCTTAGGAAACTCACTTTAGCTTCTTCTGTTAGATGTCCAGGTTGTTTAGACTACAAGACTCTGATCCGCAAACCCGCTCTGTTACAGCTCTTATTTCAAAACGTTCTCACAGAATCTCATTTTTCATCATCCACTTGGCATTATTTCAACTGTGCCAGACATACGTATACTATGTTAAAAGCCACTCAATTCCATTTTAAATTCATTAAGATATGTATGATTTATGTTGTATCTTACATAATGACTTATTTAGTTTGTTTGTAAATAGGACTTTAGCACTGGAAATCAGTCATGAAGTTACTAATAAGTTTTCGTGCAGGATTCTCTCTCTCTTACAGATTCCAATCATGTTGCAGTTGTCTGCTACAAGTTAACAGTTTAGCTCTGCAAAGTTTCAAATAATTAGCATATACTATTTCATAAAATGTGTCTACATAAAGGGCTGTGAATACAATGACTAAAGGAGCGAATATTATCTGATAGCAATGACTTTATATCATGGAAATGTTTGCATATATCAGTTAAATGCACACACGCATATGGAGCTTGTAAAATATACTTGCTTATACATTTTAAAAATGAATATCGATTCACACATTTATGTTAGAACCAAAATTTAAGGGCCTTCTATGTAGTGTTTTATGCCAAATTACGGCACGAAATGTCTTACTAGAATTCAGTGCTTATGACAAAATGGTGGAGGGTAGCTTGACTTTCCAGCAAAGCAAATTAATTATACATTGGTGTTATATTCGAAAAAATGTGTTAAGTAATTTGAAGACAGTGGAGACATACATTAGCAAATAAGCCTCCAGCACGACCGACAAATTAAGACTTCGCAATAAATATCAGACTGACGATACTGTGCGAACTGTGTGCAAACATAAGCAACGAACTGGGATAAGTATCGTGTACCGACGCTGTTACGTGCAGTGCTTGAAGACGGTGGTGACCGCAGTGTTTACTTTTTCGACGCACTCTCTATTGTAAGCTGCTGTTGTTACTGTTTGGAATACATATTTGTATTAGACAACTCCATTGTGTTATGTTGTGCTCAAACTTAACTTCTTAATGTCTTATGTCATTAACAGTGGTTATATTTCTGTTTAACGTTACAATAATTAATAATTTAATCTTATGCCTATATAATATTTTTACTAAACACAATTTACAGTTGTGTTAGGAGCCGATCTCTGTGGCCGCGCGGTCTGGGATGAGCGTCTACGGTCACTCGCTTGCTGGGACTGTGGGTTCTAATCCTGCTGGGAGCATGAATGTCTGTCTCTAGTGAGTCTTTTGTATTGTCAGGTAGAGGTCTCTGCGACTGGCCGATCACTCATCCAGAGGAGTCTTACTGAATGTGGTGTGTCTGAATGTGATCTCGAAGCCTCGATAATGAGGAGCCCACTGGGGCTTTTGAGCCACGAAAAATGGAGTTGAAATGGGAAACATTTCAACAAGTAAAACAGATCCTCATTACAAACCCCGAAAAACATGACGAGGTAGAAAATGGAACCGCTTTGTACGAATCTGTCTATTCCGTCAAGATATAGGCGTCATTTATTCAGACTGCTAATTCAAAACGTTATTAACCTATATATAGTTTCTAAGATTTTAAGATGTGTTGATGAAGGTTCAAATTTTACCACATGTTGAAAGAGATTCACCGAAATTTCGATTAAGCTAACTGCTTCGTCTCTACCGAGATGTAGAAAAAGTACACGGCAAAAATAAATTTGCTCACGAGCTATCTACAGCAGGACTTCTTGTTAAAAAGCGGTAAGTCGAAATTGCTATGAACATGCTTCCCAAAACGTTTGGGGTTTGAGATAAACGTCGCTGTCTGCTGGCTTAACAAACTTCTCAGATGAAACAGGTCGTTGTTAGGTGTTCCCAAGACGTATAGCACACAACAGGCTTAGCTCTGAACGAATGATCCTCGGTGCCTGTAATAGTCGAGCTTGGAGTGTTGCAGGGGCACAAATTCTATGTAATGTTCGTCGACGTCATCCAGACGGAAATGTGTTTCGACGATTGCAGCAGTCTCTCCGAGAGACATTAAGTGTAGCACCAACGGCACTTACGAATGGAAGCCGCACACGATCTGTGCAAACACCAGACAAAAAGACGCCATAATTGCACACGTGAAACGAGAGCCTTGGAGAGATTCAAGCGAAATTGCAACAGAATTGGATTATACCAACAGAGTGTCCGTGAAGTACTTCCTGACAATCAACTTCATAAATAGCATTACTCTCAGAGCGCACTTCTGTTTCCTGATGATAGTCCTCTTTGGATGCAGTTTTTCTGACGTCTGCACACCATCACTCTGACGATGACTTCTCATGCAGCAGAGTGTGGCTACAAGCAGTTTGTTTTGACGTAATATTGTGTTCATATTTTACAAATGGCACGTCTGGACACGCGATAATTCTGAAGCTACCGTCAGCGTTAAGTATCAAGTCCAATTTGGCGTCAGCCGTTGAGCTGGTACGGTCGGGGCCATTGTTGCTGGCCCCTGTGTGATGCCTGGCAATTGTAATGCTCAGCAATATTATTATTTCAGAAAACTTCCCTTCTGGCCAGTTTGAAGATGCGATTCTAAGAGACAGAGCTTGTGATTTAAGCAATACGGAGCTACAAAACACAATGGGTAGGTCATCAGACAGTGTTGGAATGCGTCACATCCTATAGTAAACACGAGGCGTCCATGTTTTAATAATTTCACACATGGTCAACTTGACGGTAACATGTATTTCTAAAATTGAACAATTTAGGCCGTATGTTTTGTGACATTTTCGACTTATGTTTCCAACATACAGTCGCAGTCTGGCCAACTATTGGCGGATTTCCTTTTAGTGTTTCTGTGATTATCTACAACGTCATGTCCAAGAAAACATTCGTTTTCGAACAGAGGTTTGGCATTTTTAAAAGTAATTTACTTTATATTACTGGCACAGTGAAGTAAGTCTAGGCAGAAGCTGTATTATTAAGTATTTTAGGGAAATATGTCTATTACGTGGATTAATTCAGGCTAAATTCCACAAACATCCCACATATTTTCAGCATACGTCATCATCCTTAAGCGAATATCTCTCCACTAAGTACTTCTTTTGTTGACGTTTTTCATCAAAGAAGACTACGGAAAATTACTCTAAAAAATAAACGAAATTCTCACTGGAATTCTCTTTTATGTAGATTCTTCATTTCTATTTTTTTTACTTACAGATATCAGTGATAATTTAGGTTTTCTTAATACTATTTTATTATTCGCGTCTTATCAAAATATTTTATTAAACAAATAATACCCTTTATTGCAACTACAGTAATGCAATGGAGTATTAACCTCTGGATCATGTCCCATATCGAAAATGTAAGGAGTTTGTAATACACGAAATATACACGCTCTTGGTGTATTTGACTCAATCACTAAACATTAATTTAGGTAATACATCAGTGGAATGTACATAGAAATTTATTTATTGGTCTAAAAATTACTGATCATACCCCAGATGATGGATGAAGATTGTTACTAGAAAAGCTGAACCCAGCACGGCTTATGAAACGAACTTCATTTTGTAAATTTCTATCACTTCCTGTCCACGTCGCCACTTGTTTGTTGTTGGGTATGAAATCTCTATTGTGTGATTTACAGAAACACGTGCGGAATATGAGTACGTGAAATAAGAAAATGAAGATGTATAATGTAATATGTTTAACCCATATACCCTTCCAAGGCGCCCTTACAAAATAATTCATATTTTTGTTCTATGTAACAAGAACTAACATTTAAATTTTATAGTTAAGTAGAATTTCACGTATCGCAAGGGAAAGAAATGGCCGGAAAATTTTTAAAAGGAGAAGTTTCAGATGATCTAATCGTAGATAGAGAGGATAATAAAAGTGATATAGAAGATAAAGAATGGGAGACAGTGGACTATTCATGTGGCTCAGGATGGAGCCCAGTGGCTGGCTGTTGCCAATACAGCAGTAAATTTTCGTGTTCCCTAAAATGTAGGGAATTCCTTTATTGGCTTGTCACAACGAATCTGCTCCGTCGAGTTAGTTAATTAATAAGCCTGTATTTCAACGATTAGACTCACTAAACAAAAAAAGATATTTTTTAGTCATTCGCTTTACCGAATTTTTCGTTCGCCCTGCCTCAAAATAAAATGTATTTAGGAATTCTTAGAATATAATACTAAGACGATAAAAACCCTAGAACTGCATTTCATTGGAGAACTGAGGATGGAGGTTAAGCAACACGCAAACAGTATTTTGTAAACCGTACTTATTTGTTTATCATATTACACATGAATTTTTTTTTGCCATGGAAAATACGTAAGTTCACTGTAGACAAAATACGCTAGCGAGCTGTACACTGAGTGCGAATCGGGTAATATTTTTATGCCAGAGTTTGCACTCAGGTGGAAGCGTCTGACGGTCTTCCATACAGCTTAGTCTCACTTCTACACTGTCTAGAAAATTTTAACGTAGAATTATATTTTTTTCAAGGCAGGCTAAACAAGTTTCCACTGTACCTCTGCAACATACACATAATTAACATAACTAAAGTATAAATTACACAGGACATTATAAACCGCCTTGCTAGATGAAAAGTTTCAGTGCAATTTTCAGAAAACTAATTCTGAGCAGAATGTATGTCAGTAAAAGGGTAGAAAGAGAATAAAAGTTGCTGCAAATTTTCTAAATTATTAAAAAACAATTAATTAAATTACGTGTGTATTTAAAAAATTAAAGTCCTCACGGAAAATATAATGGCATATGGGAGAAGCAGAGGTATAGTTCTATATAATCTTGACCTTTTCAATACACGGAGCAGAGCGGATAGCTTCACGCATCGACCGTCTAATCTCGGAGGAGATATCCCC
>Ga0123352_10007429_pt1 | contig 16906 bp, 13 predicted proteins | sample TergutLab28metaG_FD_89700 | JGI IMG/M metagenome (GOLD analysis project Ga0123352, IMG submission 89700) | Labiotermes labralis P1 segment gut microbial communities from Petit-Saut dam, French Guiana - Lab288 P1 | ecosystem: Host-associated > Arthropoda: Insects > Digestive system > Gut ... | reverse complement strand
ATTTGCAGGATCCACCTATTTCCACAAAGATATAAGGGGAAGGTTGGTTGCAGGCCCCATATGGGATTTTAACAATATATTCGATAATTTTTTCTTAAGCTTCCCAGCAGATGAATTTTATCTTAACGGACGCGGTTGGTTTGATAGATTGTTTATGTCGCCATACTTTACCACACAAGTTATACGACGCTGGAATACCTTACGTCAAGGAGCCTTGTCCGAAGAGCGGCTTATAAATTACATGGATGACGTAGAAGCATGGCTTGGTAGTGCCATTGACCGAAACTTTGATGTATGGGGCTTTAGCTTTGACTATAGAAATTTAAGCCATCTGGCGCATCGCACCCTACGGCCAGAAGAACGCGCAATGGGAATTACAGTAGCAGATCTTAATCCATCCAGTTTCGAAGAGGCCATAGAGCAAAAACGAAACTTTATGATAGAGCGTAGTCGCTGGATGGACGACCATATTGAAACATTACGTCAGTACAGCCACCAGTCCAGACATGCATTGTGGCATCTACCCTAGGAGTTGTTAGCATGGCAAAATATTTGATTTCTATATTTTTATTAATGATACTGGCTGTTATCGGTTTTCATGGGTATTTTTATGCGGGACTCTTTATCGACTTTCGACCCAATGCACCAGTGCATGTTCCTTTTCGCGCAGAAGATGATGGGATTTTTAAAGACGATAACGAATCACCACTACTACTGCGCGGCGCAGAAGTTATCTCCTTTGTACCAGGCCAATCTTATTGGAACCTAGGTGCCAAAAAAGAAGATTATTTGCGCTGGCTTGGACACATTGCAGACATGGGTGCGACCACTATTTATGCGGCAAGTGTTATGAATAGTGAATTTTATAACGCACTGCATAAATTTAATACCACCGGAGAAAACTATCTTTTGCTTATCCAAGGTGTCGATGGCGTATATAGAGAAGACTTAACCGCGTCTATTATAAGGGCAATAGACATTATACATGGCAACAGAATCGATTTGCTTAACAACCATGGCATACAAACTTATTTGCGAGATATTTCCCCATGGGTTGTCGGATTTGTTATCGGCGCGGATTGGAACCCTGACACGATAGCCTTTATAAAAAATAATGTTAATATGCCAGATAGCTTTGAAGGACGCTTTTTTAGCACAAAAGAAGGAGCCAATCGGTTTGAAGCAATGCTTGCCCATGTAATGAATGACGCAACAGACTACGAAACTCGTCGTTTTAAAACCCAGAGACCAATTAGCTTTTTCTCAAGCCCCCTAGTAGACTTTCTTGAATATGAAATGTTCTATGCAGCACAATTACGTAAATATGTACAACTCAATCACGAAAATATTGTCCCTTCGGAGCATATGCAAGCTGGCATTTTTGCGGCTTACCGATTGTTTTATCTAACTGATGACTTTTTAAGCCTTATAGTTCCACAACAGCGGGATGAAATTGCACATTTATTAGAAGATTTAAATTTAAACTGCGACTTTAACGGTTACTTAGACCTATTAACACGTTACCATACGATGCCCGCAGTAGCAGTCGGATTTAGCGTATCTTCTGGTCGTGCGCCAGTACGCATACATGCACGCCCCTATAACGAAAAGCAGCAAGGTCAAGCATTAGCCTCACTTAGCCAGCAATTAGAAGCACGTGGCTGGGCAGGCAATATAATCTCAACTTGGCAGGATAGTTGGAAACGACGCACCTGGAATACAGCATTTGCTGCAGAACCTTGGCGCAACCAATATTGGAATAATATCCAATCTCTCTCAGAAGGTTATGGGCTGATGGCTTTTGACCCAGGTGCAAAAAGCCGCCCTGTTTATATAGATGGCGTTGCAGATGAATGGGAGGGCCATCATCCTGTACACGAATACGACGGTATAAGTATATATGCCAAGCAAAGTGTACAAAATCTTTATTTGTTAATACGCGGAGATAGTGTAAACCCAGAAAACACATTACACTTGCCTATAAAAGTGACTCCAAATTCCGGCACATCAACCTACCAACATTTAGAATTTGATAGGCCTGCCAACTTTTTGCTAACCTTGCAAGGCACAGCAAATACGCGATTAATGGTAAATATGCGCTACAACTCAACGTTCATGCGCTTCCATGAAGAAAAAACAGGAGAAAATCCCTTTGCATTTGTACCACCTAGATGGGAATCAGAATTTGTACCAATAATGATTGCATTATAAAATACACGCATATTTGAAGCCCATGAACTCGCAACCATTGCACAGCGAAGGCTGGAATCTTGGGAAACTGGACGGCTTACTCACGGAATAAATAATCCCTCACACCATAACTTTAACTCTTTGGCAGACTTTAGTTTTGGTCCTAATCTTGTTGAAATAAGAATACCATGGATGTTACTCAATTTTTTTGATCCATCCACAATGCAAGTACATGACGATTATTTCGATAATTTTGGTGTAGAGGGTTTATCCATCAAAAATATTTATGTTGGTGTTGCCCATTCAAATTCAAAACATGTAAGTATGTCTCCAATAGATTTGCACTCATGGAGGGGTAATTTAAAGTTTCACGAGCGATTAAAGTCTTCTTATTATATTATGCAACAAGCATGGAGGGGATAGTATGGTAAATGACATCAGGATTCATATGGCTATTCTTATGTACCTGACTGGCTGTATTTCGCTTATGGCATACAATGCAGCCGTTATTTTTCACAAAAAAAACAGCAGTCAAGAGATGCTGAAAAATACAAACAAATGGATTAAATCCATTTTTCAAAAATCATTTGGCTCAAAATATAAGAAGCATCTCATAAAAAACCTAAAGCACGTAGAAAAATTAATCGCATTTTCCAATGCATTAAACTACTTTAAGCGCGAACAAAGTAATGAGTCTTATAGTAAGTATATAAACATGTTAGTACAGAGTGAAATTTTTCGCACCCTTGCAATAGCTTATAGACACAAAAAAAATGAGGAACGTGCATATTTTGCCTATTTCATTTCCCAGTACCCACAACTTGCAAAAAATACAGAAGGTATATGTACAGATACGATAAATACAATGGTTTCTTACATAGAAACTTCTGATATTTATTGTAGGTCAAATGTGTTAAAAGCTCTTTGCAGAGTTGGAGATATGCATGGAATAGCAAATGTTTTACAATCGTTTAGTGATAATTTTAATTTTATACACCATAGGTTATTAGCAGAAGATCTATTTAGCTTTGCAGGTGACAAAGAAGTATTAGCCCTGTATTTATGGGAAAAATATAAAATGTGGAATAGTAATATAATGTTAGGGGTCGTAACATTTATAACAATGTTTTCCGATGTATTTAAAAATGCTTTTTTACCGATACTGCAAAATAAATCCACCGATGCTAAAATTTGCATTGCAATTATCCGCTACTATAAAAACTACAGTTTTAATCCGGCACAACCCCTATTGATAGAATATTTAAATCAAACCGAAAATTATGATTTTGCTATAGAAGCTGCGGCCGCATTAAGTGCTTATCCCGGGCAAAATACCATTCATGCTTTAATATCCGCATTGCAAAGCGACAACTGGCATGTGCGGTACAGCGCGGCATCTTCCCTTGTTACACTTGACGAGTATCCGGATTATTTAATTAACCACCTAAACAGCCATAGAGATGCACTGCAAATTGTACAATACATGTTAGAGCATACAAACAATGAAAAAAGTATGAATGTGAGTGAAGTTATCATATGATGAACTTTTTAACACAGGTTGTTTTTTTCGCCAGTATATTTTTTATAATTTATCTGTTAATTTATGCAACTTTCGCCTTTATGTCTACAGCAATAGGGGCTTACACATTGCGGAACAAAGAACGTATGCAAATTCTTAAAAACGAACTAAAGCATACCACGATACCGGTATCTATTATTGTACCTGCATACAACGAGGCTGCTGTAATAATCAAAAGCGTAAGGTCCTTATTGGCATTAGACTACCAGATTTATGAAGTTATTGTAGTAGACGATGAGTCTAAAGACAATACAGCCCAATTGCTTATAGATGAATTTAACATGAAGTTTTTTAATCGGCCAATTAACCATGCACTAAAATGCAAACCCCACACTGCCGTATATGAACAAAAAGTAGACGATGTAAATCTTACACTTATACGCAAACTAAACGGCGGCAAGGCTGATGCTTTAAATATGGGCATTAACGCTTGCCGTTACCCATATTTTATTTGTATGGATGCAGATTCTTTTTTACAAAAAGATTCTTTAGAAAAAATTATACAGCCAATACTCGAAGATGATACAACCGTATCTGTCGGAGGGATGATACTGATATCCCAATGTGTGCAAATAGAAAATGGAATGGCTGTAAACTACAAACTGCCTCTAAACCTACTTGTAAGTATGCAAGCAGTAGAATATGACCGTACATTTTTAGGCAGCCGCATTCTTTTTGATACATTTAACGGCAATTTAATAATCTCCGGTGCTTTTGGATTATTTAAAAAGTCTATAGTAGTGGCTGCAGGCGGTTACGATGTTAGCAACTTGGGAGAAGATATGGAGCTGGCGCTAAAAACCCATGTTTATTGCAGAAATAATAACATAAAGTATCGTATGCGTTATGCCCCACATTCTATTTGTTTAACACAGGCACCTTCACGCATCAAAGACTTACTTGGTCAACGTAGACGCTGGCATGTGGGCATGTTTCAAAGTATGCGCGAACACTGGCAAATTTTTTTGAATCTGAGGTTTGGTGTGGTCAGTTTATTATCTTTTATGTATTATTTACTATATGAGCTTTTTTCGCCAATAATAGAACTATTTGGTATCCTTTCCATAATTGCAGCCGCACATTTAAACATTCTTAACGTTAGGTTTATGATCGTATTCCTAGTACTTTATGCAATATACGGAATTGTTCTAAGCTTATGTATTTTTACGCAGCATATATATCAGCAAAAGTTCAAATTATCTACCGTAGACATAATAAAAACCCTTTTTGTGTGTTTATTAGAATTTACTTTCTTTCGCTATTTACTACTTTTCAACCGTATCACAGCATTTATCAGGTATGACAAACACAAAAAAACATGGGGTACAATTACGCGAAATTAGAAGTAGTATTAGACACCCCTATGAAATTGCGGATCACATTTCATAGGGGTGTTTTTTATAATTAAAAATACGTAGCACAAACAGGTTTTTCATCAAGGGAAAATGCCCGGCTTAATTCATCTAATTTGCTAACATCTGAAATAGTGGCTTTACCAAATTTGACAAGGGATTTTAAGTTTGCACAGCCCATAATAACAGAAGAAAGTTCTGATATATCAATATCAATAGACACATCAGGAGTGCCGCTATCTGCAATAACACATTGCCCATTAGTAAATTCCAGCAGGAATGGCTTATTATTTTCCGGTACAAAACTATCAGTTACATTAATTTGTGCTGTCATACTCAAGTTACCAAAGCGGCAATCTTTAATGTCCGCAAAAAAGCCTTCTATATTGCAAATGCGGTACATGATGCCAAGTCCAGTTTTGCAGCATTCTTGATACACATTAAAAAGTGTCCGGTCCGAATTATTACGCGGGTCTGCAATCGTGTTAATAAGGCCTTCATCCTGTGTATTGATAATGACATAACGTATTTGGTCTGCTTGGCTTTTTAAAAAGGTCATCAGTTCTAAAAACACCTCTGAACTATCAAAAAACATTTCATTAACAAGCATGTCATTTATAAGAAACGCTTCTGTTTCACTTTTTTTAAAACCGCAAGCAATGTAACCGTGTACTACATCGTTTTTTACATATGCAAAAATTTTAACCGCGGGATTTTTTAGGCGTGTTGCAAATTCATCCGCATGTTTTGCAATTAAACCATGAGTGTCTCTTACTTTAGAGTTATAAAACTCCGTAAGCATTTCCGCATCTTTTTCTTTAAGGCAGATGATATGCTTTTTAGAATTACCGCTTGGTAAAAAACCAGGGCGCAGCTTAAATTGCTGAAGCAATGTGCCAAAACCAAAACCCATTTTATGATAGAACTCAGAGTTAAATGGGTATAGTATTGCTACGTTTCTGCTATTCTCTCGTAAATCATTAATAAAATAACGAATAATTTCGAAAGCAATTTTTTCTTTTTTCCTGCACAGGTCTACGGCTACAGAGCCTATTCCACCTGCGTTTATCATGGTTTGGCGCATGTTCATTTTAAAATCCCATATATTAAAACAGCCAGCAAAGTTGTCTTGGTCATATACGCCGTAATAGGTAACATCACTGCGTTTATTAGTTTCGGTTAGTATTTCTGTGTATTGCTCTATGTTTCTAACATAACCAATTGCGGGGTAAGCATCAAGTAGAAGCGATGCAAGTTTAGGTATGTCTTTTTCGGCTAATGGTGCAAATTTGTGCATATAGATCCTTCTCTCTTAAAGTAATGATTTTTTTACTAGGCGGTCAATCCACTCATGTCCATCTGGATATGTTGTTTTAAGTGCGCCTATAAGCCAATTTCTACGTTCATCGTCCAACAGATGGGCGGTGTGATAAAAATCATAGATAGTTTTTGGCCATGTCAAATATACAGGCGCCGCTTTAAAATATAGGCCAACTTCTGGCGAAAAGTAAGGGATTCTATCATTGTGTAATATTGCCTTATCCAGCGGCCTTGTTATATTGTGCTCCTTATTGCAAAGCAGATTGTCATCTACTCTTTCATCGAAACAAATTTCTATAAAGTCGCAATTTACATGTTCGTTTCTTGCCATTTTCCATGAGAAAATGCCGTTTTTTTCATCTTGTGGCTCAATGGTAACCAGAGTACAATCGGTTGTTACCGCCCACACGCAAAAAACTTTCTGAGCCCTCTCTTCATCTACGCTATTAATTGCTACCAGATGGTCAATTTCTGCATTATCCCAAACATGTTGATAAATTTTCCACCCTTGGCTAAACATGAAGCTTAAGATATCATTCCGATACTCGTTAAATACAGAAATATCAAAGTCCGTGTGTTTTCTGTTTACTCGGTTTAAAAACAAGTCTATTGCAAATCCGCCGCATACAGTGTACGGCACGCCGGATTTTGTTATTAGCTCGTGGGCATCATGTATTAGTTTATTCATTAATTTCCTCCCTTAAAGAACTACGTTAAATAAGTTCTACCATCATTTCAATTTCTGCAGATATATCGCCGGGCAATACGTTAACACCAATGGCAGAACGTGAAGGGCAGCCTCGTTCTTCTCCCAAAATAGTTACTAATAACTCTGTTGCCGCATTCGCTGCTTTTGGCTGGTCGTAAAAATCGTTAGCACTGTTTATAAATACAGTTGCCTTTACGCAATTTACTTTATCTAAATCTCCGACTGCCGATTTAAGTACGGCAAGCACATTTAGCATTGCATTCCTTGCTGCTGTTTGAGCATCTTGTAAAGATACTTCCGAACCGACCTTACCTGTAATATTAATACCATTAATCATTGGCCCACAGCCGGATACATATGCTAATTTACCATCGCAAAACAATTTGCATGGTGTGTATACACCGCCTTTGGCTGGTGGTTCTGGCAGGGTATAACCTAGTTCATTTAACTTTTTTTCTACGTTGCTCATTTTTTGCACCTCACATATTTTTTATTGTAACACCATAATTACCACATACTTGCCCATTTGTCCACGCCAGTTTTCCATTTACAATTACATCCTCCATGCCCTGTGCTAAAAGTCCGCTTTGTGTAAAGTTAGAATTATCTTTTAAATTTTCCGGCGAAAAAATATTAACATCCGCAAAATATCCCGGTTTTAACAACCCGCGGTTGCGGATATTTAATGCCTGTGCAGGCAACATAGTCATTTTTTTAATAGCTTCCTGAATGGTTAATACCTGCCGCCCCAAAACAAAATCTCTAATAATTTTAGGAAAGGCCGAAAATGTCCGAGGATGCGCTGTTTGTATGTTTTGCGGGTAAAGGGCATCGGAAATTACACTGGCATAGGGCAATTTTGCAACAATGTCTACATCTTCCGAGGACATACTCATTACAATGACACCGGCACGCCCTTCTTCCCCAACGAGTACTTTGCTAATAACCGAATATGGACATTCACCTGAGTCGGCACATATTTCTGCTACATTTTTGCCGTTATAATCTATAAATTTTGCCAGAGAGTTTAAAACTATGCGCTCAAATCCAAGAGACATTACATAGTTATCCCAGTTTTCATATTTTAGCAAAAGCGCAGATTTTAATGCACTCGCGTCAGCCCATAAATTACGTGGGAATTCTGGTGGAAGCAGGGAAAGCAGTGATGTAGCACCGCCAGCGTATGGGTAAAAATCTACACCAATTTGATGGTTTTTCCGTGCGTTGTTTATAACTTCAATTGCGGAATAAATTCCCTTACCCCAATTTTCTGTGCCGCAACATTTAAAATGGCTTATTTGCAAGGGTAGGTCCGCCCTTTGCGCAATATCGATTACCTCTTGTACGGATTGCACCAAGGAATCACCCTCACCACGTATATGTGCGGTAAGTGTGCCACCATATTGCGCTGCAACACGTGATACTTCTGCCATTTCTTGAACAGTAGAGTAACACTCGGGTTTATACATAATACCAAGGGAAATACCTAAAGCACCGGCAGCCATTCCATCATCTGTAATATGCTTTGCGATTTCTATCTCCTGTTTGGTAAAGGCCGTGCTGTCCAAACCCTTTACACCTGCCCGAATACTACACGAGCCTATCATACCTCCAATATTAATTGGCAGCGGCTGGCTGCTAAGTGCATCCTCGTATGCCGCAAAAGAATCTAAAACTAAGAAGTGAGGCTTTTCACCAAGTACAGGGGAGAGCGTATCGGCCATATCTGGCGAGTATGGGTAAGGTGTTAATCCGCAAGACCCTGTAATCGCAGTGGTGATACCTTGGGCCAGTTCGATTGCACCAAAGTTATCTCTAAAAACAGCATAATCTGCGTGACGGTGAATATCTACAAAACCTGGTGTTACTACACGTCCATTGGCATTTATATTAATTGCATTTTCTTTTGCATTTGTAGGTAATTTACCAATTGCTGATATTTTATCGTCAACAATTAGCACATCCCCAATATACGGTTCATTACCAGATCCATCAATAATTAAACCACTTTGGATAAGTGTTTTCACCAAACGCGCCCTCGCGCATCCACTTTAATTCTACGCAAACTGCCACCGTCATCTGCAAAAAAATAATCTTGCAGGTTAATGGCTGTACATATATGTGCCGGAATTAACTTTAGTGTATCGCCAATTTTAAGACCGGTTTCGCCCCCATTGGTTGCGGTTCTAATTATTCCGTGTTCTTCATTAGATCTATCTAAAATCAAATCATCACGCCCAACAACGCGGGCAAAGCCGGGTAGGGGAATTGGCGGTACATTAAGTCGTACATCCGCAGCAAGCGCTTTTACGCCAGCATCTACAACCGCAAGGGATGGTGTTGGCGTACTTACCACGGTTGCAGCTATATATGCGGCAATGTCGATTTCTTCGCACACGCCTTGCAAATTTGTCATCCAATCATGAAATACATAAGTACCCGGACGTATTTCATTTACAAGTCCGGTTTTAGCAACAGACAACCCCGTAGGTGTAGATCCTGCACTAATATCTCGGATATCAAAATCCAAATCTCGTAGTGTATTTGCCGCCACCTTTATCAATTGTCCTTCTTCTTCGCCTGCTGCTTGTACGCTTGTGGTTGCTTGGCCCTTGTATAACAAACTTTTAAATGTGTACACCCCAGTAACATCTATACCAGGTAATTTACGAATGGCTTCACCAATTTCACACAATTTACTATGCACTGCTCCGGTACGTTTTAGGCCGGTGTCAATTTCTATCCGTGCTTCAAATTTTGTGTTTTCCGCAACAGCAAAATCTGATAATGCCTGTGCGCCTTCTACGCTATCTATCGCCAAAATAAGACGTTTCACCTTTTTTTGTATGGATAATGCCCTGTCTAATTTGCTTTTGCCTATAAGCGGATAAGCAATAAAAATATCCTCAATCCCGCCATCTGCAAAAACTTCTGCCTCGGAAGTTTTTGCGCATGAAATTCCTACTGCACCTGCAGCCAGCTGCATTTTTGCAATTTCTACAGATTTATGCGTTTTAATATGCGGCCTGCAAGCACAATTGAAACTGTTTGCAGCCGCCTGCATTTTTCTAATGTTCTCGCTCATTCTTGCCCAATCTACTACAATACAGGGCGTGTCTAAAGTTTTCATTTTATGATCCATCCCTTCCGAAAGTTATTTCAAGAGCCTAGTGCCACTAGCCACTTGAAATAATTTAATATGTTTCATTTAACCGACTATACCATGTTTTTACTTTAATTGCATTGAAAAAAGCCATACTTTATGCTATATTTTTTTCGGAGGTGGTTTTTTGTGAAACCTAAATATATACCGCTAGAAAAGCGTTCCAAAAAGCAGCAGAAAGAATTCCATTCCATGCAACGCAAAGATTGGGGAAATCTAAATCCCACAACAAGAAAAACTCCAAATAAAAAAGCTTTTAATCGTAAAAAAGCCAGACAGTGGTGCGTAACACACGACCCCTTGTCTGGCTTTTATCTATGGTTGATTAAGGAATGAGTAATATTAGAAATCCCGCTTGGCACACTGAAACTTACGTTTTCAAGCGCGAACCCGGGATATTCCTTATATAAATTTTTTATTTCAACCGCACTGTTCATAAAATGCTTCCTCCAGTTTACTTCGCAATTCGGCCAAAGATAATCCCGCCGCATTGCCTTGAACAAAACATCCGCGGCCTTGAACGGTGATAACTCTGTCAATACTTAAATTGAAAGACAGCAATTTTCTATGCGCAAACAGTTAATATTATGTGTTATACTGCACAAAACAAATCCTGCACAGCGGGTGTCGCAAAACGACAGGCCGCCCATTTACGGAAGGGTGGGGCAGAGCACCATTCTTAAAGGAGGGGACACAAGTGTATTATCTAGCAATTGACATCGGTGCATCCAGTGGCAGGCATATATTAGGTCAGCTTACAAACGGCAAATTAAACCTTGAGGAAATCCACCGCTTCAAAAACGAAATGACCTCTATAAATGGACAATTATGCTGGGATATCGAAGCATTGTTTAATGAAATAATCACAGGACTCGCAAAATGCAAATCCCTTGGCAAAATTCCGCAAAGTGTTGGAATCGACACCTGGGGTGTAGATTTTGTTTTGCTTAAAGACGGCAAGCCCCTTGACAATGCAGTTGCATACCGGGATAGTCGCACCGCCGACATAGATAAAATTTTAGATAAATTCGTTAGCGAGCAGGAGCTATATCGCAAAATGGGTATACAAAAACAGTCATTTAACACGGTATATCAACTTCTTGCATTAAAACAACACAACCCAAACCTGCTAGAAAATGCCGATGGTTTTTTGCTAATGCCTGAGTTTTTTAGTTATCTTTTATCAGGCACATGTAAACACGAATATACAATTGCAACGACTACGAGCATGATAAACGCAAGCAGCAAAAACTGGGATTTCGACTTAATTAAGCAGATAGGACTCCCCCAAAATATTTTTGGAGAAATTGCCACACCGGGTACAAAACTTGGCAAATTGCTACCTCAGATACAAGCGCGCGTCGGTTTTGATTGTGACGTAATCTACCCCTGCACTCACGACACAGCCTCAGCAGTTGTAAGCGCACCAATAGACGAAAACAGCATATACCTATCCAGTGGCACATGGAGCCTTATAGGTACAGAACTTGCAACGCCAATATGTACCGAAAACAGCCGCAAAGCAAACCTAACCAACGAAGGCGGCTTTAAATATAGATACCGCTATTTAAAAAACATCATGGGCTTGTGGATTATCCAAAGCATAAAAAAAGAACTCAACCACAAATACAGTTATGAAGAATTATGTAACATGGCCAAAGAAAACAGTAGCTTCCCCTCACGAATTGACGTTAACCAACACCGATTTCTCGCACCACAAAACATGATAGACACCATAAAAACAGCCTGCGCCGAATCTGAACAAAAAATCCCCCAGACAATAGGAGAACTAGTATTTTGCATATACCAAAGCCTTGCAGACAGCTACGCCCAAGCAGTACAAGACTTAGAAACCTTAACAAACAAAACCTTTAACAAAATTTGCATCATCGGTGGCGGAAGCCAAAATACCTACTTAAATGAACTAACCGCAAAAGCCTGTAATAAAACCGTAACCGCAGGGCCGGTAGAAGGCACAGCCATCGGAAATATACTCGTACAAATGATCACCGCCAACCAACTATCCTGTCTTAACGAGGCACGGCAAATAGTAAAACAGTCATTTAACATTAAAACATATACAAGGAGGTCATTTGCATGACAACAATGATAGGAACCTACGGAACCCCCGCGCTAACCTATGCCGCCCAATTTAAAGACATAAACGCAAACACCGCATGGTTTCATGGGTTTGATGAATTCGCCTTTGAAGAATGCACACGCCACGGAATTAACCCCTGTGTAGAATTTGCAACATTTCGCGCCGATTATAAAAAATTCCCCCATCTAATTCCCATAGATGTTGACGGAAATCCCATCCGTTACAAAACTCACTTACAAGGCGTGTGTCTATCAAAAACCGATTTTTTGGATGAAATCGAAAATAATCTTAAAACCGGCCTTTCTACTTACACTCCGGCAGGAATATGGCTGGACTACATGACATATGGCGGCTGGTTCGAAGACCCATCCCCGGATCTTCAAGATTCGTGCTTTTGCGCCGATTGTATACGTCACTTTAATCAAGCCACCAATATCGATGAAACAAACCCACAACGTATTTTAAACCTGCATCAAGAGGCTTGGGAGCAACATAAATGCAATCAAATAACATCCGTCACCGCCAAATATACCGCCATTATACACGACATGTGCCCAGACGCAGTTATTGGTATGTACATGTGCCCCTATACCCCAAATGAATACGATGGAGCTTTACGCCGTATCTTTGCCCAAGACTACAATCTTATCGCACCTTATATTGATGTATTTACTCCTTTAATTTACTGCACAAAATCAGGCCGAGATGCCTCCTGGGGCCGCGCGTTCTTAGAGGCCAGTTCCAAGTTTATACCTGATGGAAAACCAGTACAATTAATTTTGGATGCAATAGATTTTCCCAGCTGTTTAGAGCAGACCATACTATCCTCTGTTCAAAGTAAAGGTGTCCAAATGTTCTCAGGGGCTGAAATTTTTAAAGATAAAAAATTCATGGAAATTTTTGCACGCTGCGCAAGTATATTACAAGCATAAATCCACTCAATAAATGCAAGAAAAAGGAGGCTGAGAAATGAATACGTACTACGAAATTGCAAAAGAACGCTACGCAAAAATTGGCATTGACACCGAGGAAGCCATTACTAAACTTCAAAACGTTACAATCTCTATTCATTGCTGGCAAGGCGATGATATAACAGGCTTCGAAAATGTTGGAGAATTATGCGGCGGCATTCAAGTGACAGGCAATTACCCCGGCAAGGCACGTAATTCTGCAGAACTTATGGCTGACTTTGACAAAGCAACCTCGCTAATACCAGGCAAGCATCGCATTAATTTACACGCAAGTTATGCCATTTATAATGGTGAAACAGTTCCCCGAGACGCACTAAAACCAGAGCATTTTACAAAGTGGGTAGAATACGCCAAAGCACGCGGGCTTGGTATCGACTTTAACCCAACGTTTTTTGGCCATCCAATGGTTAAAGATAATTTAACCCTTTCCAGCCCGGACGAAAATATTAGAGCATATTGGGTACGCCATGGCATAACTTGCCGCCAAATTTCCGCCTATATAGCAAAAGAACTTGGCAAACCGGTTTTATACAACTTATGGATACCCGATGGTTTTAAAGATATTCCCGCCGACCGCCTTGGCCCACGTATGCGACTTAAAAAAAGCTTAGACGAAATCTTTGCCCAAGACCTTGAAAATGTTATCGACTGCGTAGAAAGCAAAGTATTCGGCATTGGTTTGGAATCCTACACCGTAGGCAGTAACGAGTTTTACCTTGCATATACCGCCAGCCGCCCAAATATATACAACTTGCTAGATAACGGCCATTATCACCCAACCGAACGCACAGGAGATAAGATTCCAAGCCTATTAACACAATTCGATAAAATTCCTCTACATGTAACACGTCCAGTTAGGTGGGATTCCGACCACGTGGTACTTTTAGAAGACGAAGTGAAAGATATTGCGGCAGAAATTGTACGTTGCAACGCCCTTGACAAAGTCCTAATTGGTCTAGACTTTTTTGATGCATCCATAAACCGTATCGCAGCATGGGTTGTTGGTACCCGAAATATGCAAAAGGCTGTTTTGCTTGCGCTGCTTTGCCCATGGGAAAAATTACGCAACTTACAAGATAACGCTAACTTTACAGAACTTATGATTATACAAGAATCACTTAAAATGTATCCATTTGGCGCCGTTTGGGAAGAGTTTTGCGCGAGAAGTAATGTTCCGACCGATGATAACTGGCTGCCCATAGTTCAAGCCTATGAAAATGAAGTACTAATAAAGCGTGGCACTTCTTAGCTTACACCAGCTGCTAAAATCTTTACTTTAGCAGCTTTTTTATTTCTCATTTACTTGTTTGGAAAAAGTTGCATATTATCAAAAAACAAATCACAAGACAATGAACGAATTTTTCTAATTTGTTATGGAACACTATTTACATATGATACCTTGCAGCATATTAAAAGGAGGCACCATAGATGAACTTAGCAACAAACAGAAAACTAAAATTGAGCCTGATACTAACCATTTGCATGATAATGGGTTTTATATCGGTCAAATCACTTGCACAAACTAAATCAGAAGCGAATATACTCACAGACGATCTTGTTATATCGTTAGAAATGAATGAAGAATCGAATCAAGAATCGAATCAAGAGTCGGATCAAGAAACGAACGAAGAAGTAATAGAAATTGATGAAAGTGAAACCGATGAAGTAGCAGATGAAAATGATTTATCAGAAACGCCAATAGAGGAATTAGAGCAAAATCCATTACAGCACATCGCTCCTACCTCGTTTGTAACCGTTACAAGCGAAGCGGAACTAATCGCAGCAATCAGTGCTGGTACAGAAGTCATTACCCTCGGCGCAAATATTTATACTAGCGATGGCCATCTAAATATACCGGCAGATGCAGACATAACACTAGAAGGGAATTTCGCCTTAAGCAGTACAAACGCAGCAACCGGAAGCTTTATAACAATTGAATCTAATGCCAGATTAACCATTGATGGTGTACGCATAGAGGCATCTTCGAGCGTGGCAGATTTTCGCGGCATTTATGTGAGCGATAGTGCGGAGTTAATACTTCTTGATGGCAGCATCAGTGGTTTTAATAGCAATAACGGTGCGGGTGTATACATCGCAAACGGCAGATTTGAGATGTATGGTGGAGAAATCAGTGGAAATTATGGGAGTGAGGGCGGTGGCGTCTTTACCGACCATGGTGTTTTTGAAATGTACGGTGGGTCCATTAACGGAAACAGTGCCGAAAACGGTGGCGGCGGTTTGTTTGTTGTCAGTGATGGGAGTAATACAAGTGCAACGTTTATCATGCATGGCGGTGAAATATCCGGCAATACTGCCCTCAACCATGGTGGAGGCCTATACTTGGTGCATGCAACATTTGACATGTGGGGTGGTCAAATCAACAACAATATTGCGGAAAATGAATACGGTGGTGGCATTATTCTTGACGCAGATGGCGTTTTTAATATGTATGATGGCGAAATTAGCGGCAATTCTGGCATGTGGGGTGGCGGCGTAGCAACCCACGGCGGCAAAATTATCATGCATAATGGTAAAATCACAAATAATACTGCAGAACTTGGCGGCGGTATTCATGATGAATTCTTCTGGGACCCTAATGTATCCGTAATATATGGCGGTGAGATTAGCGAAAATATGGCAGAACTCGGCGGCGGTATTTATATGACGCAAGGCGCGCCCCTTCTCATAAGTAATGCCGTAATCAGTGACAATACTGCGACCTTAGGCGGGGGTATCTATGTTACCAACGGCACTACTCTAAATGTAATAGATGCAAGCGCTATTATTAATAATACTGCACAAAGCGGGGGCGGTATTTACACCATGGATGTTGGCACTTATAGCAATCTCGCCACCGCAAGTACGGTTGTATTTAGCGGCAATAATGCTTCGGTCGCTTATGAACCACCCATAAATGCAGAAATAGACTATCCAAATATCCAATATGCATCTAGCAGCATCCAAGTAGCGGGTACTTATTGGAATCCGATTAATAACTTTGACATTAATTTTAGCGGCACAGCACCCGCTTACTTTGTTCACTATTTTGCAAATGGTGGTACAGGTACGCATACAACTGTCAGTTCCGAAAACGCAATTTATACCATACTAAGCAATACGGAAACAGGTATTAGCCGCACAGGTTATAATTTCGCAAATTGGAACACAGAAGCCAATGGTAGTGGTATGTCTTATGCGCCAGGCGATACAATTACAATCACTTCAACCGTCAATCTCTATGCCCAATGGACTCCTGCACCATCACAAACTCAGTATCGCGTGCGCTATTTTGCAAATGGTGGCATGGGCTCTTATACACATAATAGTACCGGAAGTACAGTGCATACTGTACTAAGCAATACCCAAGCAGGTATTAGCCGCACAGGTTATAATTTCACAAATTGGAACACAGAAGCCAATGGCAACGGTACATTTTATTCCGCCGGTGATACCGTTACAATTACCTCAAATATTAATCTATACGCGCAATGGGTTCCAGCCATATCACCTCCTTCAAATTT
>Ga0123352_10007428_pt1 | contig 16906 bp, 9 predicted proteins | sample TergutLab28metaG_FD_89700 | JGI IMG/M metagenome (GOLD analysis project Ga0123352, IMG submission 89700) | Labiotermes labralis P1 segment gut microbial communities from Petit-Saut dam, French Guiana - Lab288 P1 | ecosystem: Host-associated > Arthropoda: Insects > Digestive system > Gut ... | reverse complement strand
TATTACAAATTTTTGTGTCTACAATTTTACATACTGCATAGTATGAAGTCAACTATTTTTTTTACTATTGTTCATGATCTTTCCTTTGAACTGTTCTTCATAGTGATTTCCTGACCTAAATTCACATATTGAATAAAAGGCAATTATTATGAGATTTATTTTAGAGACTTCTCAAAGTCCCTTGTATTTTCATGCAGTTATACAATATATTGTGGAAGTTTATTAATATCCTAACTGAGGAAGAGCAGACACTCTTTTGGCCTGAAGATAGTCTTATTGATTGTAAATGACCCTTTTTTTGTCTTGTATCTTTGCTATGAATTGAATCATTAGTTTGGTACTTGTCATGATGTTTAATTACAAACATCATCATTTCAAGGATATATACACTTGGTACAGTTAATATTTGTAATTTCTAAAATTTCTGTCTACAAAATGACCTATGTTTTAGTCTCAACACCACTCTTATTATTCTCTTTTGCATTATACGTGCCTTATGTAGGTTTGTAGTTGTGCCCCAGAAAATTATCCCAAATTGCAACAGTGACTGAAAATGTGCAAAATAAATTGTGTTTAATGAGTGTACAGTTGGATAATAATATAAATTCCTCATCATATAGCATGCTATACTCAGTCTCTTCAATAGTATTTCCACGTGGAGTGCCCATGATAAATTTATATCTAAATGCATATCCAAGAATTTAACTGATTTTGTACGAGTTAGATTTTGATTATCAAGATGCAGATTACCATCCGCATCTTGATTTGAACGAGCTTGAAGTTTTGAGAAAAATTACATATTATCTCAGAAATGATACAACTGGACTTACTTTTTCAATTCCAGAAATTTGATAAGCATGTTATGGCATGGGACACATCTTGAACCTCATGCTGTTTAGGTGTATATGTTATTGTTTTCTTTCTTTTTTTTCCCTGTGGCGCGGTGGCCCAACACAGGCCATGGTCTCCTCATTCTTGAGGTTTTGTGATCACACATGATGACGTATCACAGTCGGTAGGACTCCTTTGGACGAGTGATCAGCTCGTCGCAGAGACCTCTACCTGACAACACACAACACTCACAACAGAGAAACATCCATGCCCCAGGTGGGATTCGAACCCACGATCTCAGCATGCGAGTGGTTGCAGGCCTACGCCTTAGACCGCGCAGCTTTTGGGACCGACATATATTATTGTTACAGTGTGAAATCTGTTATTTTGTGACGAATCTAGTTGTTTTATAAATTAACAGAAAGGAGCAAATAAAGTTTATAATGAACTATTCAACACCTTAACTAGTAACTTCATAGAATAACAAAAAACCCCACTATTTATAAAGGATGTTTGAAAGATTCTACAGTTTAACCATTAAATGTGTGAAATGAAGCAACTTACATTTTACCATTGAAGTGTTAAATTTATTGTCATGAAATACCCGCTTATTTCATAAATTATGAATTCCATGATTTTTATTTATAATCTGTGCTTATCACAACACTGTTTTCAGAAAAGTGAAGAACAAAAATCAATGTAATAGAGAGTTAACACAGCTCTGGATATGTTTCATAAGAGAATGGCCATTTTTGTTTTAGAAAGCAAGATGTTCACATGCCATACTCCTATGTAATACTGTAAAAATGCATTGGTACAAGCCCCTCGACTGTTTCCTGTTATATCTTTAGGCAGTAGAATATCATATAAGTGTCATCAACTGCTGATGTTTATGAATAATCCTGTATGGTTCATTGTTTTAAATGGTATTGCTTGTGTGTTATAGCTATATGCAGAGGCAAGAGATACTCTGCCTCTGCTAAATTATTAGACACAGCTTAATAACCTGCCTACATTTTTGGTAAACCGTGCACAAAAGTAAAGTGTCCATAACAGACAACATGTAGCACAATATTATTTGTTCTTATATCCAAATTTCCCTGCCGGTCCAGGTCTGCGTCATTTGCGTGAATAATCATCAGTTAATTTGAAAATTATTCACAGTACAGGGTATGTTAACATGATGGACATGACTGCAATGTCCAGCATTTAGTAAAAAGGCTGGTGTACCAAGTTGACATTTCATTTCTTTGCTGTAATTGAGTTGGTGGTTTCACTAACATCTAATGTATGCTGGCTACCCTGATATATTATCTAGTGCCCCTTTGAATCCAACGCTGCTGCCACCAGTGGTCATAAGAGTCTGGAAATGTCTGGCAGGAATGTACAGGAAGATCACCCCTTGCTATGTTTCATACACATATCTAAGACACATGCAGTCTGGATTCTAAACTCATCTGATATATGTGCCATGGCTGCATGATAATTTGCGTCTGTGTTTTCTGCCACTCTGAATAAATTTCATATTGGATTTTATAAAAATGCCAAATTGCATTAATCTAAGTTAAAAATACTTCTAAAGCTTGTATGTAATTCTGTAACAGTACTGACAGTGTAGATGGTGACAGTGCAGTGGCGAGATATTTGGAATTTATGTCTCTCCAACATCATATTGGTGATCAAAGGCATCTTTGCATCAGACTGAGAGTTCTGACCTATCTAGATTGGGCAGTAACATATGAAATGTGTATCTTATTTATGAATATAACTTTTCAAGGCTATGTGTCATTCTGAAAATTAAAGTGTTTCAGAATATGAAAGTATGACTTGTTTTTTATGTGTGTGTGTTTGAATTATTGCTGAGGTATCTGTGGATTACTCAACTTGTGTGTCAGTTTGCCACGCGTTTCCTAAATCAGTGTCATTCTAGACATATTGTCACTATTAATTTTAAGTTATTTCTTTCATGTTTTCAACCAACAAGTGTTACTTTTCAACTTACGTGTAGCCCTTGACATTTTTCAAGTTTCATTTACCAGTAACAGTGTCCATTTTGCAGGTATACAATGACAAAATCAACAGCCATTATATTCATTCTTGGATTTGCACTCTTGTTCAGATTAGAAGAAAAGGTAATTACTTTCATTTTTTATATAGAAACAGTGAACAGGTAAGAAGTCTAGTGCATCAGAGATTCTCAACTTTAGACAGTTGTCATGAATCCTGTATTGTAGACAGTTGTCCTAGTGCTTAACCAAAATGGCATGAAGGTTTGTTACAGGTAACAGAAGTAAAGATCCACTTATTTGTAATTTTAGGTTTTAGTGGTCAGTTTCATAAATGGGCTACTCTGCCTTCAGGGAGAGGTCCTTGGTACTCACTGGATACAGACTAAGTGGGCCTAAGTGTCAGTGTGTACTTGGTGATCAAGTGGAAATTTCTTCCCATGCCAGAAATAGCATTTCAGTCATTTGGCCCGTGATCAGGTCATTTTAATTACTCAGCTGTCCCACATATGAGGTATGGAAAAAACTGGCATTGAATATGTTTGTGTTCATAGGCTGTAAGGGGATGGATGTAGCTCTCAGAGTGTGTGCCCTGCTTAATTGCTCTTGAGTTACAAAGAGCACAGTATAGATCTTCTAGTGCATCCCCAATATAAATGCCAACCTCAGCTCATATTATGCACTGTTTTCACAGGCAAGGCCCCAATAACAAAGTCATGATATTATGACTGTTAAATATAGAATCAAAAGTAGAATAACATAGGCTTAACATAATTTACTTGTAACCCACATCCCATGTTTTACAAGGAAAGGCAGAAAGTTCTTTTATAATATGATATAATGTGATATAATATAACGATGCGTGATTACTTTAAATCAGTCGCGTAATGCTAAGTATATCATACATCCTGTTGTATTATTAATTTATATTATTTTATATTTATATTATTATTAATAGAAGTTTTTGTTAGTTAATGACATTATTTATTATGTTATGTTTATTTAATTCAGATTCTTCCTCCCTAAATGTATGTTTCCCTTCTTTAGGTCCATCACCCCATGCCTAAACTGAGGGACTTGATTATTTGGTGTACTCACAAAAGTAAATATATAGTAATGACAGCATAACCTGACAGATGCTGGTTGTAATTAATACATTAACCAACTACTGCACTTCATAAAACACAGTTTATGAGAGGTATTAATCTCCTACATGTTTTGACACCAGAGTGTCATCACTCAGGGACTCTTTCAGATCAAAGGACTGCAAGCCCAATACATTTATTTAGGTATGCACTGCACTCATTGGAATGATTAAAATTCTGTGATAGCTGCTCCAGGTACAAGTTCACTCCTGAACTTATCCCTGGAACAGCTACCACATAGTTTTAATATCACAAAATTGAATGTAATGCTTATCAGTTTTATATATTTTGGAATTTCAATCATTCCAATGAGTGCAGTGCAAACCTAGATTAGTGTGTTGGTCTTGTATTCCTTGGATCTGAAAGACTCCCTGAGGATGGCACCTCTGTGCCGAAACATGTAGGAGATTAATACTAGTCATAAATTATATTTTGTAAAGTGAATTAGTTGATTGATGTATAAATTATAAGTATATGCATCATGTAGATAACATAAAAAGATGCTGACTGGTTTAGCCCCCAACTGTTACATAACTGTCATCCACAAACTTGTTTCATCTTAAATATAATGTGCAGGTAGCACCATGTTTGGACTGCATTAAATTAAATGTAATGCATCCAGTTGTACTGTACAAACATATGCTCTTCGCTTGTTTCAGTCGTGGACTTTGTGTATGATTGTAGTCATGATTTCTGGTGGATTATTTCTCTTTACCTATAAGGCTACAGACTTCAACTTCCTGGGGTTTATGCTTGTATTAACAGCATCATTCACAAGGTCAGTAATGGGTGTGAATTTACTGTTATCAGTTAGAGTCAAGAAATGTGTGACTTAACAGTGAAGTTCCTCAAGACAGTTCCTTTCTTCTGCCATGAACTTTGTGAACATTTAGTTTGTGATAACTTTCTAACCTATTTTATCCTCCATCATATCTGTCCATATCTTGGCTGTCCTGTCCACATCCATCCACAATGATTATCCTTCCCTTTTTGTGTTTAAATTACCTTGGCATATGGGTCAGTCTGTCTTGCATGTTCACTGTACATGTCCCATTCAACGAAGTTTTTTTCCTAAATCCCATTGCAGTTTATACACATTTGCTCTGTTCTTCATTTATGAATCCCTTAGTCGGTCTCTTCTGGTTTTGTGATTACAACTCTTAATGTCTTCATTTTCATTGTTGAATTCTTTTTTCTTGTTTTGTGAGTCCCCTTCAATGTTCCTGATGATACCAATTTTTGTTTTACATACACATTTCCTAACCTTCACAGTATATGTGCATGTTCTACCATTTCTCCATTCTAATTGTATTTTTCTCCATTTTAGTATAAATACTTAACTTTTTGGGTCTTTCCCTTCCACCACATCTTGTGTTTTGTACAGCATCAATTTGCTCCTTTCCATAAAAACATAAAGTTGTATGTATTTCCATAAAACTCCCGGGCACACTAGCCAGTCTCACTGGAGTACCACCTGGTGACAAAACAGGAAGGGACCATGACTAAAGCCAAAATGCAATAATTTTATTTCACCATTCAGTTATAATGATGTGGTTGGTATGCTTTTTAGGTACATTCATATCCAGTAGAGTTACTATAAACTGCACTGTTCACTAGCCCACCTGTATGCAGAACTGCTGAATAGTTCTCCATGATATAAGTTATTCAATACATATTGTCATCAGTTATCTGTTGTGCTATGATGGTATATATTGAATAAATTATAGTTCTAGCACATGGTGTAATATGAATATCATTGACATCTCAAAGATATTTGAAGATGGGGAATTCCAGCAGAAATTGTCAAGCTATTCCAATTTTTGTTAAAAAAAACCGGACAAAATAACACTTTATATGAAGGCCTATACTTTTCTAAGTGCTTCTGTAGTGTACATACACCTACCCACTATCTGATGCAAAAAACAAAAAGTCACAAGCCCATTAACAAAAGCAGAATATCATGATTGTATTTAGACTGGACTGAAAAAAATTGTGCTGTATCAAAATATGACTTAGAAGTTGCACTCTTCATTGTTGTTACACATGCTATAAGTTTTCTCCATATCCTAGACACATTGTTGCAGTCAAGAATGACAAACTACATAAATTTCTTACTAAGGTGCAGAGAAAGCTTCATGTGTGTTGCATGAAAAGTAGAAAGACACATTTAAAATACTGTCATTTATCAGTGTTTTGCTTGAAATCGTACATTATTCTATAACAAAATTCGGAGGTAATAGGAGAGTGAACATGCCAGACCTGTCATGCTGAGCATACATTTCCCAGCATATTAAATTCAAAATTGGATCAAGCATTCTGGATGTTACACATGAACTCTTAAGCCAGGGTTGGCATTCTTCTTACCTCATTCCCTTATGTGAGGGTTGTGTGTTATACATGTGGGTCCTCTCACACTTTCAAATGAGTCACTTCTATCAATACTGGAGGTCAGATTCTTTGTAATCATTTTGGAAACTTCATTTCAGAATCTAAGGTCTACAGTTGTTATCAGCTTTTCCTTCTGTTAGTGCCTGATACACTGTTTTTTCTTATTACAGTGGGCTTCGGTGGACGTTAGCACAGCTTGTAATGCAAAAGTCGCAACTGGGTTTGGAAAACCCAGTAGACATGGTGTACCATGTGCAGCCATGGATGATTGTGTCAATCCTGCCACTTGCAGTTGGTTTTGAAGGTTAGTATTGAAGTTCATAGAACACATCCCATTGTGTAATAACTTAATAGAGGAAAAAAAGATAAGCAGTCAGTTGAAGCACAACTTACTTTCTCTTTTAGAAGCACTGGCTACATGTTTTGGCTTAATTAAACCATCATCATGCCCTGTACAGTGACTTGTCAACCCAGGTTCTCTTCTTGTATTTTTTTTGTGGGATCCCACATCACAATTATCATTACAATAAAATCATAGTGGTAAAAGATCCATTACTAAAGTTAACAATAATTAGAAACATCATTGGTAACATAGAAAAAATGGATACATTAAAAGTATTAAAATATAAGGCAGAAGCATAAGAAATAAGGTAGAAAATTTCCTGTTGTTTTGCCAGGGCAGGATATAGATCAGCAAATGTCATGTGTGTATAGATCCAGGGCAGATGCACAAGAAGAGCAAAGATGGAAGATGTTATCTTTCCTTTTCCATGTATGACATAATCACATGTCACAGGATATAGATCCACAATGCATAGCTGTGCTTTTTTTCATTGAATACAGCATGTTTTGTAATTCGAACGATACAAGCTATAATGTCTCCAGAAACTTTAAGAATGGTCTATTTTGCATACATACATTCAATTGTGAGTTATGGGATAATTTTGGGGGGAAATCAACCATATAGTGATAAGATTTTCAAAATTCAAAAAGGGTGATTAGAATCATCACAAATTCAAGAATGAGAGATTCACGTAGGGAACTGTTAAAAAAATTAGAAATACTACCCTTATATTCTCAATATATCTTCTCAATATCAGTATTTGTTATAAAAAACAAACATTTATTTTATACAAATAATCAGATCCACAGTATTCACACAAGATTTAAAACTAACTTACATCCACCCACAGCTAATCTAACAAAGTTCCAAAAGGTACTCAGCAATTAAAATTTTTAACAACCTTCCTCACAATATCAAGGACTTAGCTAATGAGATAGTACCATTTCAGAATGCTTTAAAGAGGTTTTTTACTCATAAATTCCTTTTAAAATAGTAAAGAATATTTTAATTATTAGAGATATTCCATTGAAAATTGATTCGACAATTTGTTTTAGGTGTTTTATTATTGTACTTTATTTATAGCTAAGATTCTTCCAACACTATGTATATTATGTTAGCATGTATGTGACAATGTCTATATCCACAGGATTGTATCCTAATTTGGATTTATAGAACACAAATAAATTATATTACATTTACCTTTTTTTCTTCTATTAGTATTGAAGAGGAAATATGTTTCTGCACTTGCTCCCTGAATGTAACATGCAGGATATGCACCAGGCCTCTCACATATTCCCATAGTATACATTATGTATTATTTGTACTAAATATGCCTGCATACCGGGGGGGGTTTATGCCTGCTACTGAACCCTATTCATGAGAGAAAAATTGTGAGATTAATTAAATTTTGGCTCATATTGGTCTCACATAACTTACATCTACATAAAGCTCAAATTTAATTTTTATCAGTTATCTTTACAAAAGGGTGGCAAGTTTTGCATTGATCGTTTAGGTGTACATTAATAAAGCTGAATTGTCCTTGTAGGGCTGGCACTGGTTACCAACTGTAAATTCTTCAGTAATCATGATGTAGTTGCTGTAGTTGTCATATTGCTGCAGATTGTAGCAGGAGCTGTTTTGGCATTCTGCATGGAAGTTGCAGAATTCTTGCTTGTCACACACACATCCAGCCTTACCCTATCTGTGGCAGGCGTCTTCAAGGTATGAAACACAGTCTCACAAGTATTAAACAAATTCATGGTCAGGTTTCTCTGTACTCTTCCAGGTTGGATTTTTGCAGTATGTTGAAAAATTCAGTGTGTTTTTAACTGTATACATGCATGTCATGAGTCTTTATGTCTTACCACAGTGCTTTAGTTCAAATTCATATATGCAGTAAAACATATGTGTATCATATCAGTCATAATATTGTGACTAAATAAGGTCTATACAGTGTGTTTCACAATTTAACATCTTAAGATGTTATGCCTGATGTCATTCCCATTCAAAAATGTCAAGGGTCATGGATCCATGGACCCATGCAAGCATGTGTGCAGCAATGTAGTAGTAGTAAGTAGTAGTATTAGTAGTTTTCTCCTTACAGATTTTCACTGGTTATTAGATTGTAATGTGGAATAATTTTTCTCCTCAGGAGGTGTGCACACTAATACTGGCTGTTGAAACAGGTGATCATTTGAATATAGTAAATGCTGTGGGCCTGTTTGTCTGTTTGGGAGGAATTATATTCCATGTTGTGCACAAATCAATCATTGCCAGCAGAAGAAACAGCATGGCTGAGTTGGATGAAGACTTGTCCAGCAGTGAGAGAGGTCTGAAACAGTCAGACAGCAGCTCAGATTTACGAGTGCCTCTGCTTGCAGAATCATCTGTCAGATTCACACCAGGCAACATTTACAGCACAGATGAGAGTGATGAGGACTCATCAAACGTTCTGTTCAACATTCTACAGAGAAGGGACAACCAACGGTAGTATACTTGGTCACAAGTTGCCTTGTTTCATTTTTGTTCACAATTTCATGTTTATGTTCCCAGGTGGGATGCAGATTAAGAGCAACTTTAAAATAATGACTGGTGTAGACATTTTATGAATGATGTATGCAGTACCAGGAACTGATAGGGACAGTTACAAAGCACAGTTATTGTTCAGTAAAGTGAGAATGGAGGCATAAAATATATATTACCTTCTAGCATATTCCAGTGTCAAATGAATTTTGTTCATATTGTGTAATGTGGAATAGAAAATTGAGGTTTAATGTCAAAGTTCCCATTTAAGAACCTGAGAAATTTAAACTTTCATCCATGAATTTTATACATGAAACTTTGTTCAGTTCAGTGTGTCTGGTGAGTTTATTATTTATAGAAACCATGGGGTTTAGACCAGTTTCAAATCCACTTGCTACTTGGGTTATTTACTTGGAGGTACAATATAAAGCTTACTGCTCCCTTCTGTACAGTACCAAGGTCTGGAGTGTGTGTGTGGAGCTGTACCTCTGCAACCCTGCATGATATCAAGCCACATTGCTTGCCACTTTACATTTACCTTCAATTTTAAAACATCAGACTTTTTCTGTAATGGTAAGGTTGTTTCTCTGCTTTCCATGAAACTTGGTAGTACATGCAGGTGAGTGGTCAGCCTCACACCCTTGCAGCTTTGCTCCAGGTATTGACACCCCAGTACCTATTCAGTAGGAGACTGACTGGGCCCCAGAACTGATCTGGATATTTTAGAGAAGAGAAAAATTTCTTGCCCTTGCCAGGATTTTAGGCCCATATTGTCCAGCCTGTAGCATAATCACTAGACCGACTTAAATGCACCAATGAGCTCAGTAGTTCTAGAATGTAACATTTCAAAAGTTTGGACAGAATTTATGGCATGGGCAGTAACTGTAACTATACCTGTCTGAAAACAATCTTTAGCATATTGCTGTCTGATGTAATTCTGTTATAATGTGGTTAGCAGGAGACTGAGCTTCAGTTTCCAGTTACAGTAACTACATTCGGATTCTCAGCAGGGACCTGAATTTTTTCACACATACTGAACCCAGAGTGGCTGAAATCCATGCAGCCTTCTATCTGGTGAGTGCTAGGGAATAGATAAAGTGGCCAGAGCATGAAGCTAACCACTTCTGTCTAGCTTAGGCCAAGGTATGTAATGCACACTCCTATGCACCTTCAAAACATGGTAACAGTGACAACTTTACTGATGCTTTTACTGAGGCCAATGGACAGTATGTGTACTGTTACTGTTATATTGAATTTTTATGTGACAGTAACTAGTGTGTTGATTTATGTTAAAATGGACAGCCACACAGAATATTCACAAGTTGTAATTACTGGCCACAAATTTCCTGAAAATTTCTTATATATTATCAAGTTTCACCTAAAATTAGAGAATTGGTCAGCAAAGTTGTTTTTGCAAATGGCATTTTTGTTACACAAAAATTTCGTGATGCCAACAAACTGGATGGACTTAACTGGGCTATGGGCTGGATGAAGAATTCTTCCCAGCAGGAGATTTTTCTCTGGACCCCAAGTCATCTGCCTATTTACTGGGTACTGCAGCATATGTCCTCATGTAAGCACTTGCCTCCGTCTAGTGCGAAGGTTAATGTGTGCATCTGTACCTCCATTCGTGCACATGCTCTCATGGCGTGGTGCTTACTTAAACGAAGGGCCTGACTGCCACAGTTTGGACAGTGATGAAGATTTGCATATCCCCTATGTTAGTCTGAGGTAAAAATTTAAGCCTCTCTTACAAGGTACATTATAATATCATGGATTCTGAGAATCTTTTATAAAAGTCAAGAATTTTTATGGATTTTATTGTGTCTGTAGAAACAGAACAGTTGATTATAAACATGGCATCAGTATTTCTTGCACAAATTTAATTAATCATACTTTAAGCATAACTGGAGAGTTATATTTTAATGTATCACTAATACTGCTAGTCTGTTTATCTTCTTTTTATAAAGTGTGAAAAATGCAGTCAAAAATGTCAGACTGGTTATCCTGAACCATTGTTAGTAACACAAATCAGTTTGGACACTACAGCAATCTGCAACTCCGTCCAGGTGTTCAGTGGAAAGTGCTTTAAACAATTTTAAACTATTTGTTATGCATTTAAACTGAAGTGCTACTGCAATAAAAATACATTTAACCTGATCAGACAAAGGTGGCATGGTAATCTGAAGCATGACATACAGTATTCACATTACCTGTTTCTGCATGTGCACAGGTTCACTAGTACCATCAGACAAACTGCCTGTCTTCTAGGCCATATTTGATTCAACAGAAAGCACTGAAAATGAATTTTGCACTGCTGTTACTCTTTTATACATATTGTTGATACAGTGGGCCAGTTTTGACAAGGTTGCTTGTAAGACCTAAGAATGACAGTACACTTTTCTGGTTATATAAAAGATTTAAGACACCCCATAAATAAAAACATATGGAAAACATCAAAGTGATCTGTCAATTTCATTTTTAGAGGAATTACACGACTACCATGTGCATTAAGTTCTGCTTGAAACTAAGCAAAATTGCTATAGGAGCACGTAATAAGTTGAAATTGACCTGAAGAGAGGAGATGAACAGAAACATTCATATGCTCTTCAGAGTTCACCAGTTGATGCAACTGTGCATCAGGAGTTTGTACCACAAATGTTCTGTGATGTCTATCAAAAATTAAACATAATTCTAATGTTTTTATACTGAACTGAAAATATTTGTTACTCTGTTTGTGGAGCAGTGTATGGCTGAATGTTGTGTGACTGTTGTTCTGTACCCTTTTGTACTCCCCAGACACAGTCTACTATGATTCTTTTGTTTCCAAAACTCAAGATGTACCCTACTGGGAGAACAAAAAATCACAGAACAGCTGGACTCACTACATTATCAGGTTGTAAAGAAACTACTTACATAGTGGTAACATAGCATAGCTACTTCATGTGTTGAATATTAAGATAAAGGTCAGTATGGAAATTGTTTGATCATATCATATACAGTATTTTTCCCTCTGACACATTTGTGCAAACAATCAGGTATGGAACTAGGAATTGTTATGTTAAAGATTGACATTTTCTAATTTTCATTGTAAGGAACTAGTATATATAGAGTGGAAAATTTGCATTCACCTACATATTACAAATGTATCTTTAACTGAACTCACTAAACTGTATCACTCATTACATCCAACAGACTACTGCATGGCTTCATGCATAGTGGTACAGCATGTTGAAGAATAGCTGCCAAGTTTTCTAGTGCAGTACATCTTACCCCATTATGATTAAGGCTTCAATGCACCAGCCTTATACATTTCAGCAGAGCTCACATCCACAGAGTATATTTTTATAATGCTTGCACGTACTCCAATTAAACATTTTGCAAGTAAAGAAAATAATGCAATATCAAATTCTTAATTCACATTCCAGAAGTATAAGATTTTTTATGGTAATAGCATGAACAGTTTGGCTTTAACATGAACTGAGCTTGTTCACATGCCACGTTGAATTTCCAAGCAGTGCAGCAACTTTTTGGGCTTCTGTACTGATCACCAACACCATTTAGTTTCTCTTGAAAATTATGTCACATTTATGGTTTCTGTGTATTCAGCACCAACCTGCTGTGCTAATTTGTTCACCAAGTGGCACTGTTTACAAGAGTACTATACATAAAAATTATTCGTGAAACCACCCTGAATAGAAGTGAATCATTTATGTAGATAACCTGTAAAAGTGTAAATTATAACACAAGCACCATTACTGGTACTGTAAGGCGTGAATTGGGGCAACAGTAGATCACTGTGGGAAAGAAATTGCTAACCACTGTTTAGCAATAAAAGGACTGCCTGTTTTAGTATCTATTTAGATCCAGAATGCAGCAATGAAAAGATAATGAATCAATGGAATTCATTACATTACATCAAACAGTAAGGGGGCTAGTATTGTCTATAATTCAGTTGTACTTATTTTGCACGTAAGACAGTAAAATGAAATAACAATAAAGAGTAAGACTGGAGCAAAAAATTGATTAACATTACTCAGTTATACTTTTCTAATGTTTTTTTAGTCTGGCTGCAATGGGCAAAAAAGTACCTGATATTTATATAAATATAAAACTGTTGCAGTCCTAATTGATTTTTATCTGGGCAAGATCTGAATTCTTGTACTGGCATATTTTGACAAGTTTTAATTAAAAAATTATCTTCAAACAAAGAGAGAAGTACCCATTCCAGTACATTAGGTGGCTTTCCATGAGGACATTCATTTGTTCTTCAGAATATTGAACTTGTGTTCAGTAACTGCAGTTATTATAGTCAAAACTCCTAATGGGTGATTTATATCAATATAATTGTTCAGTTATTGAAATGTTTGTTTTTGTAAATGTGTAGGTTAGACAGAATTTGTAAAAGCCAGTGTGGCACTTCTCGTAATCTTGTAAGATTATGTCATTTATTTAAGTTGAACAATGATAAATATTATACATCTGCTTATTTTAAGAACATGTTACTTACTAAACACCAAATATTTGACTGCTGTCACTAAGTTAAATGATGGATATTTCATGGAAAAATTGGTAAATGAATGGAAGATGTAAGAATACCAAATATCAATTATGATTGATTGATCAATGAATTACCTTTAACTGATCCTACAGTGGCAGATACGAGTATGAAGCATGAATTATATAGGACGTGGAAGGAAGTAGTCATGGTATGTACAAAGGTACGCTTCCAGAATTTCCCACAAGGGATGCATGAATACTATTAAGCATGCAAAGCAGGATACCTCACCCTAGACTGTCCCAAACATGATGCAGAACTGAAATAGCTCAGAGATGAATACAAAAGGGGACCCACAAAATGGAATTAACTGTAGGTAATAATGAATGTAAAATAAATGCTGTCTGATTATCTGCATTTCTTATGTGAAATTGAACGTTTTTGAGCTGACCAGATGACTGCTTCCCAGAAACTCAGGTGTGTCAGTATGGAATAACACTCTGGGTATAGGTATATATGTACACTGATGCAGCTGATTGCCTAAGAAGACCTTAAAGTGTCTTATGGTTTGTAGAAATAATTTTATATAATGATGTTTAGATACTTCTGCACTCTAGTTGACCATTTATCAGAATGCAGTGCCTGACCTTCAGTGAAATATACAAAAGCATTTATTTAGTTATAATGGTATCCATTGTGTGTAAAGATGCAAGAAATAAAGAGGGCCAAAATGTGTGCTGTGTACTAAGTACAGCAGCACTGCTTTGTTGTCACCTAGCGTTCTCAGGACTTTATTCTGGTGGTACATAGTGGTGAATGGTATCAGCATGTTAATTAGGTGATATGTAAAGCCTTTCACTCATACAGAAGTTACACATGTGTAGGACTTGAATTCCATTAAGTGGTATAAGGGCACAGGGACTTTTTCTCACTCTTACCTTGGTGGGAGATACACACAAGCTGCAGTTGTGCTTAGTTGTTGTTGCTTGTGAAAGTGAACATGGTCTTTTTTTTTTTTAACTAGGCATTCTTACCCAAAGAATGTATTACACATATTTGTTGTGATGACTGATTTGAAGACTGTTGTACAAAGTCTGTGTTACATTTAATTACATAACACATGTGAGATAAGTGTGGTGTGGTGTGTGTGTGCGTGTATGGGGTGGGGCCATAGTATTTTGTAATCAGTATGTTGATTTTAAAATATTTGTTACCATTGGTTGAAGTGTATGAAGCAGATCACTCATTTAGAAGTTACATTTCCAGGAGGCTTTACTTCCACAACCTTTTCATTTACTCATACCATTGTATGTCCATGAAATTCAACATTGCCTGTACGACATTTTCAGGTTTATGTTTTGAACTAAATTACATTGGTCTTCATTGTTAATCCAATGAGTGTGTTCAGTACATTTCTTGTGGTAACTAATTTAATAACTGATTTTTTAAGTTTTTATGGTAATATACTCTTAACATCAGTACTTCTTTTGGGGCTTTTGCACCACATGGCAGTGAGCTGTGTTGTTGAAGTTTTAGAGGAACTTGGTACCTCCATCATCTGAGTCTGTGGGTCTGAGGGACCAACTGCATTTATATCCTGAATACATTCTCTCTCCACACACTTTAAAAATGAAGATGGAGACTTAAAGTCAGTTCTTCAAAGAGCACATTAGACATAATTGCACGCAGAGTGTTAGATGTATATTACCAATTATAAAACATTTAATTCTACTGAAAATATTTATGTTGAGTGTGTGTGTGTGTATGTAGTAAGGAGAGGGGTGAAGTGTGAGTTTTCTCTTGTAGCACAGATGTAGTAGTTCAAAGTAAAAAATTGTTACACAAATTATACTTCTTGATTTATTAAAAGTTTGTTCGAAAGTATTAGACCACAATTAAAATATCACCACTCTTGCAATAATTGTCATTCACTCACCTCTATACTCTTTAATAATTATGTGGACATTTCAAGTATCAGGTAGGATGAGTGGAACATCCTTCTCCTTAAACATCTGCATTTTACAGGGTATGAAGTTAATAACCAGTCTGTCTGCCATTAATTCTACACCTGACCTCCTAAAAATGACCCATTTCCATATAGTTTCAATACAATCTAGACCATTGCAATCTCATAACAGATCTTGCAACTTGTTTAAATGCCAGAATGACAAAACTGCAGCAGGTACTTTAACAGCAGTTGAGGAACAATTTATATCTTCTGCAACGAACTTTCATTTTCTCTTATTTCAAAACATTTTGATCTTAGAAGTATTTTCAAATATCAGGCGTGTATGGAGAATTATGTTCCTATTTCTCCGTGTACACTTATTCTTACATTCCATTTAATTTTAAGAAGGTTACATTTTTAATTGTGTTTTTTATATTTATTGCATGCCTAAGACTTTCAAGTGAAATTTTGAAAATGAGTCATATTCTTGAACAAGCCAAGAACGGAAGAACTGTCTTCAATATGTAAAGCAGGGTAGGTATATAATTATGTCCACCAAGGCAGTAATGGGGCAAAGAGGATGGCTGACATAAAAATTATTGGTGAGTCAACTACTCTCTTGAATTTGGAATTAGCAAGCATAGCTAGATGGTACAACTGGTGAGGGGGGGGGGGGAGGAAGGTGTAATTATATATTTATTTAACCTCTTGGTTCTTCTTATCCAACATAATTCAGAATTCTAGCATAATTTCTGCAAGTACAGAGTCTCCAAATGATTATACATTCATATAGAAAGGAACTTTACACACAGCCATTGTAACTGTTTTAATACATGATGATTCCGGAAAGAAGGAATAACATACAACAAAACCATACATCTGTACACTGCACTATGCTTTAAGTAAAATAAATGTTAATTTTTTTTTTTTATTCTGGTCAGCAGGCATCAGCATCAAGTGCGACGAAACAGACAGTAATGTTAATGGGGTATTCAATGAAGTCTTCTCTTTTCCAAGACTGTCACCCATTTTCAGAATCTTTTTTTGATACTTCCATCCAGTATCTATATGTCATGATCAGGTGTTTGACACTCAAATCATACATTACGCAACTGCAGTGTTATTTAAAACTGCAAAGTTGTGGATCCATTTTGGCATACAAGGACTTCTCAAGAAATACATTTTGAAATAATTAAAATTCAAGGGGGGGGGGGGGGGGTTTTG
>Ga0123352_10007427_pt1 | contig 16907 bp, 11 predicted proteins | sample TergutLab28metaG_FD_89700 | JGI IMG/M metagenome (GOLD analysis project Ga0123352, IMG submission 89700) | Labiotermes labralis P1 segment gut microbial communities from Petit-Saut dam, French Guiana - Lab288 P1 | ecosystem: Host-associated > Arthropoda: Insects > Digestive system > Gut ... | reverse complement strand
TTAGATACTTCCTGTCTGCTTACCTACCTACCTACCCACCCACCCACCCATATACATACATACATACCTTCCTACCTACCTAACCACCCACCCACCTACCATCCTAGAAATAGAATATTTTTCTCAAATGTTGCAGGGATCAATAGCTGGGATACTGTGCGGTTTCTCAAAGAATGATGGAGTGATACCAGTGAATAAGAACTTGTGGTCCCTGTCATTTGTTTTGGCTCTGGCAAGCATGGCATTCTTACTTCAGAGTGTTTTGTATCTCCTTGTGGATGCTAAATGTTGGTGGTCTGGTAGTCCATTTTGTTATGCAGGTAGGTATATTTGTGAACACATTATAGAGAATATTTTAACTCAGTTGGAATCATTATTATATATATATAGACTTTGGAAGTATATTCATTGAAATTGTCACTGTCTAAAAATATCTAATTACATGTCTTGTTTTGTAGGTATGAATGCCATTGTTCTGTACATTGGACACGAAGTCACAAAAGGAATGTTCCCCTGGAGCTGGCAGCCATATTACCATTCTCATGCAGAATACCTTGCCATGAGCTTATGGGGAACAACATTATGGATGATAATTGCGTTTGCTCTCTATAAGAAAAACGTATTTATAACACTGTGAAGTGTGTGGTAAAGTAAGGGTAAGAAGTGTTTCATGTTCTAGGCATTAATTCATGAATAGTTTTAATGTCTTTCGAAATTGTTATTTCTTACTAACGTACAGACTGACATATATGTGTTTCATACTTGTACTGTGTATTTTTTATAATGGAAAATGCGTTTTATTTTTTTTAAGTATTAAGTTTTCATTTTATTGAGTAATGTAAGTGGCAAGCATTGCCAATATGAATATGTAATGTGCAATTTACATTGAATAATTAATGGTGGATGCTATATCTTGCTGTAATGCCAAACTTTTAATTATTAAATTATTAAAAACATTGTACATTATTTTTAAATGTGACCAACTATTACTGCATGTTGAGGTTTTCACCAGTTCTGTATGATGTACGTTTTCTGAAATTGGTGAGGACAGGACTTAATTCAAGTACCAGGTCTGTCACATTGTCTGCTATTAAAGGTAATCAAGACTATTTTGGAAGTAGCTGTACAAGTATGAGTGTGCATACTTGTTGGATATACAGGCCTATATTACCTAATGTTAATGAACATTTGGTGATTCTTTGTAGCTGTATATTAATTGTATGCTTCACCACTGTTTTGAGTGTTTTAGTATGCAGAGAAGTGATCATGTTTAGGCACAGGAGTGGTGGTAATTATTATTGCTAACAGTATGTGTAAATATGTGCATTGGGATTAGAGTTTTCTGGGCTATGAATCCATATTGATTGGTAACTATCAGTGTTTTGGAGGAACTTGCTGCCTCCATTCTTGAATATAGAGGCAACAAGCTGCACTGAAATGTCAGTGAATTACTACCAATCAAGATATCATCATATCCCATATGATTTTAATCTTAATAAACAATGATGTGAAAACCACAAATTGTGCATATCATAACTACTAAGTCTTGTCTTAGCCATCAAATACCAGATATTGGAGTTGGATCATTAGCATTCCTGGGTGCAGACTGAGCCAGCTATTCTGACTTGTGATGTCTGTGATTTTCCTTGGTTCCTCCACATAAATGCTGGGGCATTACCTTATGCTAGACCACATCCTGTAGCCATTTACAGTTCATATTTGTACTGTTTGATGCTGTGTGCCCTAACCAACTGCAAAACTGTTGTTAACTAAACTAAAGACTTTCATTTTCAGCTGCAACATGTGATAATTTTGGATGTAGCAAGTGAAATAGTAATGCCTATGTTCAAACATGATCTGATTTGTGATACTATAGCACAGTTTGATATCTGATAAGTGGAAATGAAAATTCTTTATGGTATAGGCCTGCATATTTCATTATTTTATGGAAAGCCATCCTTCTTAGAGCAAAACTGTAAACATGTAGAGATAATTTGTAATCACTCTGTATAAGAAAGAGTACCATGACAGTTGGCAGTGTATGTTGTTGCTTTGCAAACAAGCCCATAGCCAGACCACAAACTCAGTGGGTGCAGTGGATTCCAGTGTGGATGCATACATAACATTTGTACAGTATATAATGTTCTATTATACATATCTTGTGTATTTATTTGTATGCATAAGTGTGAAAAGTGCCTTTTTCAGGACCATAAAATCAACACTTTAATTACATGATATGCTGTGTAACATTGCACAAAACATCTTGCATATACATATATTTTTTTTTAAAAATGAGTTGTTTCTAACCACAGCAGTTCAACAAAGGCAACATTTGTATGTGATATGATGTTGCCCTCTTTTATGGGTTGATCAGTATGTTTGTCTTGATGTTTTGGGCTATGGGCATGGAACATCCTTAAAGTACAGGAATTGGCAGGTAGATAAAGAAAGTCATAGACTGTGAAGATTTAAAATTCGTAGGCTTGATGTAATATTAAATCCAAGAAGCATGAGCTTTCCAGCTAGTGAAGTAATGCCCCATGTTTTATGCACAGGAACATCTGTTAGAATCATTCCATGAATGTGAGGTGTAAGAACTATTATATTACAGTTGGACAACCAAGTCTTTAATTCCCAGAAAGGCCATTTGGATTTTCTGTTTTGAAACCACATTCAAAATATCACTGAGGACCCACCATTTCCCTCCCTACAGAATTGAGAACTACAGCTCAAGTTCCCTACATACATTATACCTTCATACCTTAATATTGAGGTACAATGGTATGTACGTCCAAGTTGTATCCTTGTCACTGAATAGCATGTTGTAGTGATAATGCTCTATACTTAAGATAATACCTGTTTTGAATCTTGGTCAGAACACTAATTATTCTGGCGTGTTTCAGTGTTTGCTCAAGCCCTGTAGACAAATGCCTGAATGTAACCATGATTAGTGCATGGGCACTTATTTCTAAATTCTATCCCATTTAACTCTCATCATTCATATTACCACTGATACTCTGTAATCTGAAAAACTGCTAGTATCCTAAAATGAGCCACAAGCCACCGTACATCTTTGGTTTCTTCAGTTATGTGGAAAAGTACATAGATATATTTTTTGAGTATGGATAGAAGTTTTATTGTTCAGCCCATTCTGTACAATTCAAACTTCTTGTGTGGAATGTTGTAACACCACATTCCTTGCATATTTTCTGTATTTAGTGCATAAAGTAAATACAAGTTTGGGAAGTAAAATTGGTGAATCTATCCATATGGTTTTTATTTTTAAAATTATTTAAGGGTTTTCATGAATTGTAATGTAGAAAATAGTTGAATATGCTAAGCACTGGAGAAGTGTAATTTTGTTTCACATTAGTTACCATAAAGTTTTGGGCTGGCTTAGTCTGTAAATTGAATCCGTATTGACTTTAATGTCAGGGTTCATTTCCTGGCATTGATGGAGATTATCTTTTCCCTGTCACATTTAGGCCAGTTTTGCCCACTTCTTATGATTAAATCTGCTGGATTGTGAAGCTAATCACCCACCCTCATCTTGTGCCAAGGTCCATAGTGTGTTGCTTTACTTGCACCATGTACATCTTCCTTGTGTTGTACGTAATTATGTACAGAGACATATTTGCCACTGTGCCCAGTTCCCAAGCATTCTAGAGCTTGGCAACTCCAATTTTCAGTTATGTAGTATCAAAATACAACTTGTTTTGGTCCTACAAGGCCATCATCAGGTATCAGTTACAAAGTATTTTGTAAAAATTATACACAAACACAATTTTCAGAGTGAGAAAGAGATATTCTTTTACATGGAAGAATAAGCGCATTAAAAATGTCATATTAAAATTATTAACCTATACTCCTACATAAAAGCTGTATGTTATTAAATATTTAATCCTTTGTTTTCAGGAATTTAATAATGTATAATTTTTATACAGGAATACTGGTGTAGTATAATATAGTGTAGAATAATATCTTATATGCTGTAAAAGATGAACTGTAGATGTTTTAGCATGAATTACATTAGGAACATTATGACATTTTTAGAAACCTTATACTTCCTTTTAAAAAAATGAAGTCCTTTTTGCTATGAATTTTGTGGTTGTACATAAACTTCTCAAAGTATTTTATAACTGTAATAGCTGATGATGGCCTTGTAAGGCCTAAACATGTTGTATTTTTATATTAAATAGCTCAAAATTTGAGTTGTGATTAATGGTCCCTTTGTTTCTTTTTTATATACATCTCACAGTGGGACACATACATGAAAGTTAACTTGAAGGCTGCATTACAGGCATACATATCTCTTGTCACTTATAGAAAAGACAGCATCAATTCATTTTTATCATTGTGTTCCTCTGGGTATGATTTTGTTTCCTCTTTTCACTAATGATGTTATTTTTATTGTCAAATCTTTTCCACTTACACAAATATTCTCAATTTCCTTACGTTTCTATCAACTTCATACCTATGCCTCCACATTCGACACTGAAAAATAATCTGAGCAACATGACAAACCTGAAGACTGGAATACAATTTTGGTAATCTTCTATAACCAGTAACTGAGATATCGTCCATTCAGTTTTATTATTGTGTTTGAGTGAATGTGTATGAAATTTTTCTTGTTTCTAATAAATACAAATATTTCCAGTTTCCTGATGTTTCTGTACATAGGATGTTTTATACCTGACTATAATATGAATATTCTCTACCCTTCTGGAGATAGGTTGTGAAATTCTTATTAAAAGACAGTTTTTTTAATCTAATAGAGACATGCTGTGCCACCTTTGTTTGATTGTTTGTTTGTTTTTAAGAAAGAAATTTGTCCCTTGTATAATGTGTCTCCTGTTACTATGAGAAGTGATTTTCTGTTTAATTCTTTACCCTTGAATTTGGAAGACTAATGTTCTACCAAAAGTGTAGTGAACACGGGAACAGAATAGAGTACATAAGGCTGGGCACCAAAGTGATCCATGCACTTTGAATTTGATCTTACGTACGGCTCGTAAGTCACCAGGTTTCAAAATCTTAATGCAGACAGTGCCTCAGTCACAGAGAACTTGTGAGACTGTTTCAATTGCCTATTTGCATCTACCACACATGGGTTTGTCTACCATCCTCAGTTTGAATAAATGTCAATTTAAATGACATTGCCCTTTTTGCAGCCGGTCATTACTCCTAGCTGGTTCTGGCTCAAATTGAGTAATTCCCCAGCCATTTTAGGAGAGGTTTTTCTAAGATAGCCCATAGTCTACATTTGTCCATGAATAGACTGGCAGTGCTCCTTATGTTTTCCACTTAACCAGTCCCTGATTACACCCCTAGCAACATTTGTAGATATGCCAGAGGCAGGTTCAGGTCCTACAAGTGGATGCAAAGAGCCTTGCCTGGCTAATTGGCCAGTGATTTCATTTCCATCATTCCTAACGTGTCTTGACACCCATACCAGTTGTATTCTGTTACGTTCTGTCAGTTTTGTGAGGGACTGATGGCAGTCCCAGACTGGTGTGGAATTTATCTGAAATTATCAAGGGCCTTAATGGCCACTTGGCTGTCTGAGAGAATATCATTGTTCCCACCCATTTTGCTATTTTCTATATTCGCCATTACACAAGCCTTATTAGTATATATTTCAACCTGGACTATTGTGGTGTGGAGCCCAATGCAAGCTGTGCCCCCTTCTCAAGCCTCATCTGTACACCTCGGCACCAGTGCCGTTATTGGTCTTAGACCTCTCTGTGTACCAGACCAGTCTTTTGATGTCTGGTTGGAATCCATTCTGCTATTCACATCTGCCAGGGAACTTGCCTGTGAATGGCTTGTGGTGTTACCCTGTCTGTCCTCATCTGTAGGATGGGTTCATCCTCTTTGTTCCAGGATTTTTTACTATTGCAAATGTTTGTCAATTTTGGTTTTCACTGCTGGCTGCAGTGAACACAGGAATGAATCTACACAAGAAATTGCTAGGTCAGTTGAAGTACAGGAAAAATACAGCAATTTAAGATGGAGGTGAGATCCTTTCTTTTAAAACATTCATTTCTACTCTTATTAATTTGTAAACTGTGATGTTCAATTATGTGTTTTTGGACAGATAACTTTATATATTATGTATTTTGATAGGAAGTTTAGTTGACTTTAGATTTGTAAAGTGTGTCTTACAACTGAAATGTACATGCTGCTCCGGAGAAAATGCATTTGCAGTATGGTACATGTCATTAAGTGGGCCGGGTAGCATAGTTGGTATAGCGACTGGCTACGGGCTGGACGGTCCGGGGATAAAATCCTGGTCGGGGTGAGATTTTCTGCACCTGTCCAGACCGGCCCTGGGGCCCACCCAGCCTCCTGTACAATGGGTACCGGGTCTTTCCCGGGGGTAAAGAGTGGCTGGGGTGTGATGCTGACCCCTCACCCCCTTTTAGTGCCATGGTTAAGAAAGAGTAGAGCTATACCTCTACTCCCCCTATGGGCTGTACGGCCTGTACAGAGCCTCAGTGCTTGTACAAGGGTTCACTTTACCTTTACCTTGTACATGTCACTAACATTGTGATGTTTAAATTATGTTAAAAAGTAGTATGTCATTTGACAAATGTTATTGTGTGTGTAATTTTAAATATGTAGTTAAACGTGTAAATTTTATCTACATATTCTGTGGATGCATTCTGTGCATCTGCATTGAGAAAAGGATGAATAAAATGCAATGAACTTTGTATGCTTTTATCTTGTTCTTCCTTCGTACGATTTAGCTGGATTCAGAACCTTGTTCAGTAAGATGTCTGATTACCATTACGTCTGGTCCTTTGTTGAAAAAATGGTTTTATTAATCTTCCTTATTAATTTTTTGCAAGTCTGATTCAACAATTATAACTTGCATCATATACATCTGTCACAATGCAGAACTCAATCACCAGTACCCCACCCCTGCCACTTTTCTGTCACCATAGTTACTGCATAGTCAGTCTGTTCTCTGCCATGTTGTAAGTTAAGCCTATACATAAATAGTACCAACCTCTAGACATTCTTTATGCATAGTTGGCAGACAGTGGGTAGGAATCTGATTGAGAAATGTTGGTCAAATTTTGTGTTAAAGTAAGGACAGTACAATCACAGGGAAAATGTGGTTGGAGAGTGGGATATGCTACTCGTGTATGGATTATGATTATTTAATACTGCCTGCGAGACAGCATAAGCTATACTTAGAACAGTTTCTGAATGCATTATTCAGAGTAAACCTGTTTGAGCATCAAAGCCTTGGCTTTATTGATTATTGCTATGGTAACCTTTCCATTCTGCATGCTTGCCAAGGTGACTCAAGGTTACATGAATTAAATGTGCCTTTTTTCCCCGTTTGCCTTAGCCCAACACACATATTGCCCAGTAAGTGTCATGTGCTGTGCCTGTGAGGAACACACTTTAACCTTGTATCGAGTGTGCATGGTAATTGTACTCCTTCAGAACAGGTATTTCATGTCTAAATAATGCATGTACAAGACACTGTCAAAATTTGTATTTAAACTTTAAGGTAATATAAAGGGCTATTTCATTGGTTCCAAAGTAATTATTTCCATGCACTAGTTCTTTGTTGCTCTGCCATGTCATGAAATGTTTATGATTATGAGAACTGAATGAGTGTCCTAGAAAGTTGACTGCATATTCATCTGGATATATTTCTGCAACATAACATCTTGAAATTTAATAAATACACTCAAGTGTCAATGTAGCGGAAACCTTTTAACAGTTTCAAATATCCAAGACCCTTTGCTCTTTATGTATTTAAATAATTATTGACAATTGGCAGTAGCCATAAACAAACTAAAAGTAATTGACTACACTACTCTCAAATATTCTTAACATGAAGGAATATCTGTTCTTTGCTGAGGATATTATACACTTTCCTTGTCAGTATTACAATAAATTAGTTAAAACTTTAAAGAAGGAATAATATTCAAAGTCATAAATTAAACTTCCTCAATTAAGGAGAGTTGGGATGAGGATTCAAATTACAACCAAAAACCCTGACATGCCATTGTCACATAATTTTCTATCAAACACACTGGCAAGAACACAGGGCAAATTTCATCATATTTTGGTGTGTTCACTCTTATGTTCATTGTATGAAATAGAACTGTTGCATTTACACACACACACACACATACTTACACCCAAAAGATGATTTTTGTATCTCTAGTGGAAAGTAATGAAAATTATAACATTTTTTTGTGGGCCCTGAGTTTGATGTCTAATAGTAGTATACATTATTACAGGTAAAAATATTTGGAGCTGGGCAAATGTAGACATGTGAGTAAAAGTGTGTTTGTGGGGGGAGGGGGGCAGAGATGTTTGCTTAGACATGTGACACACCATAGGGCTATTTGCAGCTGCAAATAGTAAGGTATTCAGTATCAAGACAAACAGCAGCATATTGACATGCTTCAGTATCTGCTTTCCTTATCATGTCTGCGAATCTTTGAACTATGAACTAACATTAAACTCATATGAGAAACCTCACTAAATTGTATTGATCATTTAGGCTAGCACTTGGTCTGAAAATCTGAATTAACATTCATATTTATCTAGCTAAAATATGAAGGTCAGTCAAAAAAAAAGTTCACGAAGCACGTACATATTCAGTTCTTTATTTTCAGCTCTTAATAAGAACAGTTTGAGTGAGGCATGTATAGTATGATGGGACTAACTTTTATATTCCCTGTCAACAGAAGTTTGTGTATGGTGCTATCAACCATTGTGTCACAACCATTTCTCCTCATGATGACTTTTATATCTGTGGCTGTAAAACATTTTGCTGCATCCCTGGAAACAGATGATGAACACTCAGCACTATATTCTCTGATATAAGCATAATTAATGTAGGTGCTTTAAATTATGAAATTATGTTGTAAGCTTCATTTTCTGGCCAACCTAATACATGCATGCCAACAGGCATGTGCACGCATGCACACCAAACACAATGTATGATATAAATACCTTATACTCTGTTCATGCCTTCTGGTTCATAAGGTAAGTGAGAAACCTGGTAAGTAGGGTTCCAAGATACAGGTATTCTATGCAGATACATTTCCATCCACAGGGCATTACGCTTAATGTTATCATACCTATACAAGCAGTTATATAAATAGGAGCAATAATGTTTTATTCTCTAACAACTGAGCCCACGCGGTCGCCACCCTGAGAGGGGTGATGGCACTAGATAGAATTAACGAGGGCCCAGCACTTTGTATCTCCCCGTTGGCCATTTGGGCGGCTGGGTCCTGCAATGATGAGCTCTTATGGGGATAGTAAGTAATGGAGCCAGACAATACGCATCCAAGCAATGCAATACACATCAGTAACTTGTAGGAATATATTCTGAGTACAATTCTCTTTATACAAATTAAACAGACATAAAACACATGAATAAACTAAACCAGAACAAACGGCCTTCACATTGAATCATCTAGCACTCGAAGTCTCCTTACGTACTTCACGATACACTGGCCATGTGTATCAACAGACCCTTGCCTCAAGCTACTAACAAGCTTCCACTACAACGTTACATAATTTCAGACTACCGTCCAACTCACACAACAGAGTCAACTCCATTACAACAGGAGCGTTCCAAACGTGCCTGATCATACAAAATACTTAGGCCCATACAAACAAATTACATACTAAACTTACATGGAATGCAATGAAAGAAAATGGCCCTTTAGCCTTGCCCCTGGCCCCTGGGTCCGACGTCCAGTATGAACTACCCAATGACCAAAACACATCTTTTTTGAAATACTAAACCAAAGAGCAAATTTTCAACTCACGTTCATACCAGACCACCAGTCCTGTTGGTAGCATGAACAACTCAGCGGACTAGATCTTCTCAGCTGGCCAGTCCGTCAATGATGAAGATGAAGAAGTAGTTGTAGAAGTCGCAGTAGTAAGTCTAAGTCAGTAAGTGAGAGTCTGGGCTTCAGTTGCCCCTTAGGTAAACTCTCCGTAACCACCCCTAATCCTTTCACCTACTCACAGCAGCCAATCCCTGGACAATAACCCAAGGATAGTGATGACAGGACACAAAGTTCGCTTGAGCTGGGGCCCTACGGGCACGGCTCACAACTATATGCTAGCAACCTGAAGAAATCTTTGACAGGAAACTTGAAGCAGTTTTAAGGTATTCATGGTTGTGTTGCTGAAGATTTGAGTCTTCTGTGATGTCACACTCATCAGGCAAGTAGGGTCCAGGATTTTGGAGGAAGGTAATGTTGTCATCTCCAGGGCCACTGCAATTCTTTGAAATTTGAGAAACCACTTATCTGACACAGTGTGACACCACAGACAACTTGAATGTTCAAACTGTAAGTGCCTACAAGATTTGATATATTAAGAGCAAGTGATGGTAAGAGTTCTGACAGGCAAATATGTTACGTGTTCATTCCAAAACCAATTCAGTGCACCTGAGGAAGCATCTTAGTATTTAAGCTCTAAACATAAAAAATTTTAACAATTTTAACTCCCCTGACTGTAATCATTACCCATTTTTGACCTACATTCATATTAGTTATATAATTTTTAACTTAAATTATTATAATTTTTAAATAGTTATAGAGTGAAAACGACACAACTAACCGCATTTGTAACTTTGTATTCTTGTGATAGTATCACTCTGAAGATGGCCGCAATAGCGGCTGGAAGATGTTGGTTAGAAAACTTAAGTAAAATACACCATAAACATTGAAGTGCATTTTGTTGGTTATTTATATATTATGAACATGATTAATGCACAGAAGAAGGAACATATTAAAATAAAAATCTGCACATCAAGTTTACCTACCAAAGGCAATAACAATATACATATGTAGTGAAAGTAGTGACACTGATAATGTGTATCAATACAGCAAGTATTTTGAGGTGAGGATAAATAAGTTTAATAAAATACACTCAAAATTACAGTTGGCTAGAGAGTAAAAATATTATGTCACTGTATGCCTGATATATGTGTGAGCATACTTGTTTGTTACTCAGTAATTACTGTCTTTACTCCATAAGTCAAGACCTAACATAAATCAAAGCCAGTCAAGTGTTCAACTTTTCTTCATGGGAGCGTATCCAGCTCATTGTGGGGTTTTGTGTTTCCAGATATCTGGGTGCTCTGATCTAAGCTTGTCATTTAGCAGTGTATATAAATCTCCTAGCAGGAAATAAATAGTTCAAAGTATATTAATATGACGGATGCTGAAATTATATTGAAGTCCCATGCACCTGTGCAGAGAACTTTAGCCATAATTAAACCAGAAGCTCTGCCTTATGCCACTGAAATAGAAGAAAAGATCAAAGATGACAACTATACCATCATACAGGTACAGAAGCCAGAAATTTGAGTTTGTCACTTTGTGTAAAGATTATGGACCTCTGGGATGTGATTCCAAGTATTTATTTTGAATATTATATTATACATTTTCTGTGAAGCTGTCCAATATACACACAATCTCAAGTCTGAAGTAAGAGTTTACCTATCCATGTAGTTTGTTGGATTGGTATGAACATATGCTGTCTCCTTTCTGAATTTGGAGGCAGCAGGGTTCCTCCAAATCCTTGTTACCCTTCTACCCAATTACACAATGGCACATCTCAGAAGACCATATTTCCAAAACACAGCAGCTTTCAGAAGTGTTACTCAGGCCACAGGTTCAAATTTTGGCCTGGGAACTTGCACTGAAAAACCCTCTTTTTATAGTTTTCATCATTGACATCAGACAAGTACTGAAATTGTAGCTTAAAATAGGTATGACTAGTTCTGTATCCACTCCATTTATTTATGCTAGTCACAGGGGTCTCAAACATGCAGCCTGTAAAAGGCACACAAGGCCTGCCAGTTCTTTTAAGAGGCCCCTATTCTGATTTTATTTTAATTATAGAATATGTCTGGGCACAACATCAAATAATTTAGTGGAATTTAAAGAATTAGTTCTTCATCATGGCCATTATGACTCTTTAAGAAGTGTGCTGTCCTTGGATGATAATGTACAACATGTATCACCAAAAAGAAAACAATACGGTTGGTTTAATTGCAGTAATTACCATATTTCAGGCTTGTTATTAAATGTATGATAGCCTAACTTACATTATGTATCCTATGTAGTTGACATGTGTTATTACATAACTACAGAATCAGTTTTTTAAGTGTGGCTGTTATTTGCCCCACTGATGAAGTACTCCCAGTATTTACAACTTCTGCCTTACCATCATTATTTTGAATTACATTGCCACCATTAAAACAACCTGCTATATTCAAATACATGAACATGAGAACATAGCGGCATGTGGTGTAACACAGCACCAAGATGCTGGACATACTTCATGTCCTGATGTTTTTGTTCCTTGTATTCCTTTAGAAGAGAATAGTGACTCTGACAGGAGAAAAAGTGACTCAGTTTTACAGTAAACAGTATGGCAGTCCCAGATTTCCAATGCTTATGGCACACATGTCCAGCGGACCAATCATTGTGCTGTGCCTCTCTAAGAAAAATGCCATTGAAGAGTGGAAAAAACTGATTGGTCCACCTAATGTATCAGAAGCCAATCACCTTTTTCCTGGCTGTCTCCGAGCCAAGTATGGAGATGCCAGGGAAGATACATTTAATGGTCTTCATGGAAGTGAGAATGAAGAAATGGCTGAGAAGGAAATACGTTTCTTTTTCCCAGAAAGTAAGTAAGAGATAAAATCCTAAGCATATCAGGTGGTTAGTCTAACTCACTGCCATACAACTGATGACAGAGCACAGCGTTATTTTCCACCTCCCTTCATTCATTGTACTTTTGGAACTTACACTAATTTAAATTAAATTAGTGGGAATATATGCTGTCTGTTATGGACAGGATGATACTGCAAAATATGCAAGATGACATAATATGAACTTCAGGGTTCAACAAATTCAGAGCAAAATACCATGGTCAGGCAAAAGCGAAATCAACAATACATTAATATAAAAGGTTTATAGAGGAAAGTGTCTCAAATTTCAGCTATTAATACAGGCGAAAATTTAGACTGTGATCATGTGGATGATAAAACTATATAGTGTCCTAAATGGCTGTTAGTGTTGCAGAGGAATCTGCTGCCCCCATCTTCAGGGAATGATGGAAGGATATTAGTTTTACAGCAGAAACTAGTTCCTACGGAGATATTAACCCAGCATATTTGAATTTCCCAATGGTGTATGAAAACCAAAAGTATGCTCACAAAATGATGTATTGCACAATGTGATGATGACACAAACCCAAAGGAGTTTGCAACAGAGTTTGTCACAGCATACAGTACCACAGTTACCACAGTCTGAACGTTCACAAATGTGAGAACCTAGACCTAACATTAATTATAAATTTTTAGTCTTATTCTGGAAGGTAATCAATTTCGTCAGTACAGTCAGTGCACGTGGGCTGTTAAGTACACCCGTTGTATTTATATTCATGGCTACATTGTAGAATTTGTTAAGAATTGACAAAAATGACATGCTATTCCATACATATCTTCTCTGTGCCTACCATTTTGTTTCAAGTTACAAGAAAATGCCTCTAAAATACCTTTCCAACTAATTTTTTGTTGTTGAGAAATTGTTATTAAATTTTATAGTACTGTAGCAACTTCATGTGACATTCCACTGCATCAAGTTTCACGGAAATATGTGACAAGTTCTTTAAGTTGCATGATAAAATATATTCACTGATCATAAGGTTCGACATCCCCGTTGTGTTTATAATAAACTAGATTGGAGTGTATATACTTGTCTAACACAACTATATGATGGTTGAGATATGCATATAATTTATTACATAAAGGACACACAGCACAAGCTCAGAATCACCGACCAACATGACTCTATTCAGTGATACACACACACAACACACGTATAAATTGAATATGTAACATCTTCAAACAAGATAGTGCATGAAACAAGCCATAAAAACCCCACCTGCACCAGCCTCTACACACCCAGCTTTCGGTAATCCAGAGAGAAGACCCACCCAACGCTATTAATCAACACACCAAACAACACAACGACCATCCGACCCTCAAAACTGTAAGTATACCACATAAAATCAGCCATTTTGTACATATTCTATATGATAATTGTAATGTGTACACAACCACTAAAAAGATCACCCTATATCTTCCACAGGTAAATCCACACTATGAATGACCTATACTAACATACGCCGTATATCCAGCCGACCCATACTACACACAAAGCTGGGCTTCTAAGGAACGTCCTATCTGCCATCCTCGAAATTCATCACTATTCTTTGAACATTTCAACTAGAACACGCACGACTCAATGACACCAGAAGAGAAACATCTAAACCTCACACTTCAACATTACCTTAATTTAATTCAATTCAAGTTGCTTGTACCAGTAGGTTGTTTTTCCACACTACTATTTGCTAATTTACGTTCCTTACCCACCTCACTTTTATTCCATCCTATAATAATTTCACTTCAGATACTGAACTGACAAATTATGGAAACCAAACTTGATGTATTGTAATAGTAAATATAATAACAAAGTGATTAGATCAATGAACCCACTATAACTATAGGAACTATATTGTTTATAGTCTTAGATCAATGAACCTACTATAACTATAGACACTACATTTATACAAAGTTGCACACTGTATATTTATAAGCTAAGTGTACATGTACATATAATCTCTACAAACACATAAGATGATACCACAGATCCAACTATATTAACCTAGAATAGTATAAAATAGCAGAACCCATGACTCACACCACCCATCCTACACAACACATGCGAGATCTCATACCCACTTCACCTCTTACCTCCCCCTGTATACAACCCACACAAGTCGAGTATAGCTGCTTACTAAGTTTTTTCATTTATCAACCTGAAGATGACCAATGAAAAGTGCCAAAACATGTAGTTGTTCTTTATGTAATAAATGATATACATATCTCTACCATCATATAGTTGTGTTAGACAAGTATATACACTCCAATCTAGTTTATATTCACTGAAGTAACTATTATACAAGTTTTTCGATCCACAAATATTCAATTTTAGATCGTACAAAACTGACTCCAAGAATGGACTGAACTGAAGATGTCAAAATTATTGGCAGCTTGACATAAATGTACATGTCACATAGCTTTAAGCTGGGATATGCAAGAAATGGAAAACTGCCTAAATACAACACTAAATTAGAACAAATATCTGAACATACAAGTTGGTTGTTTACTCATATTAGATAGCATTTCCATCTGTGTTATACAGCACATTCAAAAACACAACACTGCTTTTTATACTGCAGATTACAAGAGGAATTTATAATTGCATGTAATAGTCAAAATTCAACCTCCACTTGTCATTCTTTGTTGTATGATACTGGTTCAAACAGAAGGAAAAGAATGAGAAACAAATAATGAGCATGAACTGAAATAAAGAAAGAAAAGAATAAAGAAAAAAGAATATTATTGGCACAAAGAAAAGTAAAAATATTGTATGAGAAATCATGATTCAATTATGTGCAAAATTTCTGTTGGTACAAATTCTGACTACACAAAACCTGGTAGCTATAATGCCAAGGCTTCAACTGTAGTCTCATTTCTTATAAAGGCTGACAATGTTCAACACAAAATCTATCTTCAAATTTAACTTGCCTAGCTCACATAGCTCACAAGCTATTGTTAAAAATTTACAGATAAATACAGATTTCATGGCTGCCATGTTACCATGAAAATTACCTTAAATACATTATACATTATCACACAAATTTTTGAGGAGCCAGTGGTGTGTGGTACTTGTCTTACTTCCACCTTGTTGGCGTCATTGTTTTAAGTGCATTATTACACAATGCTGTGAATTGCTAAGATTACGCAGCACTAGTGATATAAGTGCATGAAATAATGGAGCAGTGGAGGACTGACACTCACAGATGACAACTGAAGTACATGGAGAAAAACCTGCCCCATTGCCACTTCACCCAACCCAAATCCCACACTGAGTGCCACAGACTTCAGCTCGGATTTCTGCAGTGACAAGCTAGTGACTAACAGTTTAAGCCATGGCAATGATCATAAAAAATGACAAAGTACAGATTGGAAAGTTTTCTAATGGCATTATATTTAAACCAAGTTCGCTTAAAATTTGTCAAATGGTTCTAAAATTTGAGTAGGGGTAGGCTGACATGAATGAACACAGAGACTAATAATACTATGAATGTTTCTTTCCTTTTAAAATGATAAAGTGAAGCCAAAAAATTTTGAAAACAAAAATACTACTGTTTTTGGCAGAAATTATCTATTACTGTGTGACCCAAAACATTGAAGATAATTTGGTAGTGTTTTCCTCAAGTGTGGTTTATCTAGTCTAGCTGTATTTTGCAGACAGTTTACTGAGTGCTTTCCCCATATTATTTCTTGATACCTTATCAGCCCTGTAGTGACATTTCCTGTTGCCACAGTGATTACTGGTGTAACAAAGCATTTCATATTCCACATTCATTGAATTTCTACATGCAAATTTGGCATCTGTGTTTCTTGTCAGCTTACATTTGTATTACATTCTTATCAAATACTAATGCTACACCTATCAGTAAGCAGATCTGTTACTGTTGTTGCTGCTGTTTATTATTATTATTATACGATATGTATGTCTCCTGTCACAGGCATTTCTTCCTGGTACTTCTCTTGAACCAGCGGTGATCCCCACCGCTCAGGCTTCAAGCTTCACCTACAGTACTTTCTGTATTATGTGTGATGTTCCAAGTATAGCTGTCTTTTGTAGTGAATCTATTGAATGTTTTCCTGGTACAGTTTCCAAATTTTTCCTTAAGCTTCTTGTTACTATTCCAGTGGTTCCAATTATTACTGGTACAATCATACATTTCAGGTTCCA
>Ga0123352_10007426_pt1 | contig 16911 bp, 9 predicted proteins | sample TergutLab28metaG_FD_89700 | JGI IMG/M metagenome (GOLD analysis project Ga0123352, IMG submission 89700) | Labiotermes labralis P1 segment gut microbial communities from Petit-Saut dam, French Guiana - Lab288 P1 | ecosystem: Host-associated > Arthropoda: Insects > Digestive system > Gut ... | reverse complement strand
TAGTAGTAGTAGTAGTAGTAGTAGTTGCAGTAGTAATAGTAGTAGCAGTAGTAGTAGTAGTAGTTGCAGTAGTAATAGTAGTAGCAGTAGTAGCAGTAGTAGTAGTAGTAGTAGTTGCAGTAGTAATAGTAGTAGCAGTAGTAGTAGTTGCAGTAGTAGTAGTAGCAGTAGTAGTAGTAATAGTAGTAGCAGTAGTAGTAGTAGTAGTAGTTGCAGTAGTAATAGTAGTAGCAGTAGTAGTAGTAGTAGGAGTAGTAGTAGTAGTTGCAGTAGTAATAGTAGTAGCAGTAGTAGTAGTAGTAGTTGCAGTAGTAATAGTAGTAGCAGTAGTAGTAGTTGCAGTAGTAGTAGTAGTTGCAGTAGTAGTAGTAGTAGTAGTAGTTGCAGTAGTAATAGTAGTAGCAGTAGTAGTAGTAGTAGTTGCAGTAGTAGCAGTAGTAGCAGTAGTAGTAGTAGTAGTAGCAGTAAGAGATACTGTTTTCACGCCCATATTTCCCTTCGTTTACTCTTGGTTTATTGAACTACATTTTCACAGCTCATATCAGTATACGGCGTCGAATGATAGAACAATAAGCAAATAATGAATAGGAAAGCATGACCAAGCGAATATTACCTGATTTTTGGTATTATTTCGGCATCTGCTTGGAGAGTCTGATGGAAACCACGATAAATCTCGGTAATGTAGTCGATCTCTGGGCCAACATTTTAAACCAGCGCCTACCGCTAGCCACAAGGCCGGAAGACCGCAATATTCGCCACTGTCATACCATTATGAAGGCCCGATTACTGTCTTGGATGCACAAAGATTCCCGAATTGCATTAAGTGGAACAGTGAAGTGTGCACAGACATTACTGAAAGACCTGCTCTTCACTTTGATCCTCCAGGACAACAAAACACCGTGCCATAATTCATGACGCCTACTTCACTGAATATACCGAAGCCAGCAGTCGTTATACTCGTACATTAGTAATTATTGTGTTCAAAGAAAGTCGCGATCCAATAGGCAATAGGTCCGTCTCGCATTTACAAGGGCGGTGATAAAATTTCTACTTGGAGGCCAGTTTTCCTGGCAAACCTCCGGAGTCTTCGTCAGCCCCTCCAGTCAAATACCACCACAATGCCTGAAATTAGGCCACGGCCGCTTCCTTCCGCATTATGTGAAAGATTTTCCTTTTATGAGATTCTCTATAACCTAAGAATTTGATAGCGTCATTAAGCCAAACACAATTAAACAGAAGTGATCCACTAAATTGCATAATTTCTACTACTACTGATACCAACAGTGGGCCGCGTAGCTCAGTCGGTATAGCGACTGGCTATGGGCTGGACGGTCCGGAGATCGAATCCCGGTGGCGGCGAGATTTTCCGCACCTGTCCAGACCGGCCCTAGGGCCCACCCAGCCTCCTGTACAATGGGCACAGGATCTTTCCCGTTCTAAAGAGCAGCCAGGGCGTGACGCTGACCCCTCACTCCTTCTAGCGCCGTGGTCAAGAAAGAGTAGAGCTATACCTCTACATCCCCTATGGGCCGTAAGGCCTGTGCAGAGCCTTAGTGCCTGTACAAGGGTGCACTTTACCTTTTTCACTGATACCAAAAATGTCAAGTTAAACAAATGAAACTTGAATTTTCTCATCATAGCCACTTCTGTACTAGTTAAAGTTTACGACAAACGTGTATGTTTCAAGAAAAACTTACGTCGTGATCCGTCAAAATGTATTGCCCATATCCAGCTTCTACAGTCAATTAGTTGTCTCCATCAAACCGAGAGCCAAATGTACGTAGATTTAGCGCAGCCGTCATTTTGTTCTTTACATTTCCTTATACAACAAGAAGATCCAGACATTGTGACAAAGCTAATAGTCGCTTTTGGCAATTTTCCTAACGCGCCTATAAATTATTTTCCTTGCGGCGAATCGCAACACGATTCCTTGGTCTTCCAGCCCGTAGCCTCGTCACTACACCGGCTTAAATATCCCACATAAATACACTTTGTACGACTTTTGCCTTCGAATAATATCATTTTTATGACAGGTGCGTAAATCGGGGGCGTCTAGTCGGAAGGGCGAATAAATTTTGTACGGTGGGTTATTCACAAGGCAATTGTTTCATGTCACCCTTCCGGCGCTTAGAATTTGAAGCTGGTTCCTAGATTTTTATAAAATTTGTGTACCCCCCCCCCTTTTTTTACTGTTGTGTGAATAGGAGGCGGCAGTGGATGGGGGTTGGCAAACCCGACACCTGCTTCCTCCTGGATTGCAGGGATAAATCGCAACTGAAAACATCGGCAGGGAAAAAAAGAAGACAATACATAAGATATTAAGTTTACAATCGAATGCATATTAAATATCGGGGCGTACAGCTGTGTGACATTCCGTACAGAGATACTTAAAATGGCTGCAACGTAAGTTTGTAAACAAATATTCCGGCGGCCATGTGTGTGTGTGTGTGTGTGTGTGTGTGCGCGCGCGCGTATGACGTGACAGAAGAAAGCCTTAATTTGAATGAAGTCATTCCGTTGTGTATCTATATATTCACTTTATTATTATATATTGCCGTCAACACAACTATACTAGAATATAATACTAATGCAACATGTTTCGACTTACAATAGTAATCTTCAGGCTAAGCTAAGAACCGTTATTGCGCACAGCCACCCTGTAAAGCAACAACGGTTCTTAGCTTAGCCTGAAGATGACTATTTTAAGTCGAAACATGTTGCATTAGTATTATATTCTAGTATAGTTGTGCTGACGGCAATATATAGTAATAAAGCCTTAATTGCTAATTACCCAGAAGATATTACAACAAAATGACTCAGTATATAATTTCCAGTGTACCTTGTATTTTTTAAATTTTATCCTTAGTGACGACTTATGCAAAAAAATACACTATTTATTTAAAGTAACTAATTTTAAAGCTGCGACTCAGTCAATTACTTCCTACCAGCCACTGATGGGTCGCATATTGGTATTAGAAAAACACTGGTGTAACACTGATTCAAATTTGATGAGACCATTTTGATTAAACTCGAATAACAATTACAAAATGTGGTCTACATTTTTTTCTGCATCAGTGGCAGGACGTTCTTTGGGTTCTAAACAAATCCACAAACACAGAAAAGAAACATAATAGTTCTGGCAGTGTGTTCACATTGTCCATAATCAAAAACAACGTGAGACAGAACCTGTTTCTTGACACAGTACCACAAAGGCAATGATGCTGTACGATGATTCAGTTAACTAAGCTACTTGCTACATAATTTTCTGCCTTGTGCGTGTATCCACCCATCGTTAACGTTTGCTCATTCACGTAATTTGTAATGACGCAAGAAGAGGTACAGAATAAGTAAGCAAAACACGAACCGAACCAGTAAACAGAACATAAGCATGTACGTACATTCATGGAACACAAACTCGCGGACAGGAACGTGACGTGAAATCCCAGCACCTTCTTGTTTTGATTCTGTAAGACAAAGAGTTGACTTCGCTGTCGACAGCCAAGTACTGGTGGTCAAGAATGAAAACGACGTCTTTTAACATTCCAGTGACAACTGTATGCACTCATATCACCTACTGTAACATTAGGAAACCCCACATTTGGTCACAGTGTATTTATTTGTTCCGTACAATTCTAAAAATACACGCCGATTATTTCCCCAAGCAATTTAACAGACTAGTCTTCGTAACGGGCCGCAACTACATTCTACATCAATTAAAGCGGAATTGTTTAATATAATTTAGATAAAAGTCAGTCCTAGAGAGATACTACAGAAACGTTCCGTTTCTCAAAAGACGTTTGCTACCACCATAACCTGACTCAGTAATTAGCACATCATCAATGGGCATTACTGGAAAGATATATTTTTTAGTTCTGCTACGCCTTCTTTGTAAGAAGCGCATAAAATGAAACATAACATCCGTCTGTCAGCCAGTTTTATTTCTGATATTATTCAATGGCTTTCAATCATATTTAATACTGGTCCTGTGAGCCTGATTTAATGTTTATTGGGCAAATTAAATTATGTTTCATAACTGTATAATCATTACTTTACGTAAATTTTATCGATTTTCTTAAAAAAGGATTCATTACACAAAAATGGTACATAACCAAACATAAACCTCGTACACATACACTAGTTTTTACTTGCAATGCCGGTGATGCCGTGAATACTGAACATATAGCAATAGAGCATACAATCGTGCAGTTTGATGTAAGCAGAGACCAATAATGCAACACTACATTTGTTTCTGCATTAAATTAACACCATGAGCAATTACGTTTGCAGAGCAACAAAGTGTGCGAAGGGAAAATACGAGAATGTCCAACCCTATCAAAGTACAGCCTTCCGCTATTGTTGACATTAGCAAGAAAGTGATTGAGGTCTACTTCTTCCTCAACCACAGCTCTGTCAGCGTAGTGACTAAGCTACAGGATGGACTAACAAGAAATCGTGCTGCGATTTCTAGGGCTGCCGAAAGGGGGATCGGGTGCCGGTATTAAAAAAAAATTCGCGCCCCCAGCAAGGGAGGACCGGCTAAAAATCTTTACACTCAATGGGAAGCACTATCATTTGCAGAGCGCATTGGGCTTGGTCTGAGCGGTTAATTTGTAGAGTCTACAAATAATGATACTGCAGTGAAAGACAAAAACATATACAACATAGTCGAGGCCCCTTCCGGAACCCCTAGCCCCAGTACATGTACTTACCGTTATTTACTCAAGAGATTGCAGTTAACATGCACAGCATGGGTAGTGTCCCTTAACACTACGTACAACGGTCGGGGGAAAACATAGGTCCGGTTAAGAACATGACTATAGCTGTTGACCTGTCCACTCGTCGCATCTGTAAGTTTCGTTTATAAGAGGCCTGTAGTAACATTCATGCACAGCTCTAACCATACAGAACACTACAGAAAATAACAGTATTAGCTTACACGCAAAAACCGTGATTCAACTTCAGCCTAATGTCATTTTAACTGACATACACCGGCTACGCGACACAAACCAAGAACGGTCCTTCTCTACAGTGTAAACCAATGTCAAGGCCAACTGCGAACCCCACAGTCAGTGTGTGTACTAACCTACCACAGCTGATACGCGGTAGTACCGCTAGAGCGGCCAGTGCCAAAGGCTGCGTGCAATTGATCAGTTGGTATTCCTTCCTTACTGGAACATAGTTTGCTCGCGGAGAGGAGCTTGAGAATGTATCGTACAGTGATATTTACAGTCGCTATCAGTATCTCAACCAGGATTTCTAAACCAGTCCCGCGAAACCACCGACGTACCCTTTGGTGGAGTACAGTAGGTGTACCGACAGAAAGTTTCGAAGATAGAATCGAAAATTTTTGAACCAGCTTACCGACTTTCATGAAACTCGGTATTAGAATATTGCCACTGGAGTCCAACCAAGGACCGCATTTCTTTTTTAATTTCCTATAATAAGTTAATAACTATATAGTGGACTCGCGATCTGGTAAGGTGGGGGGAGGGGGAGGAGGCGACAGTAGTTTACTTCGAAGCTCAGCGTAATTTTGGCTCCCAAAATGCCGCTACATTGTTGCTTCTCACGAAGTGTATGTATAGGGCATTTTCAAATTTTATTTTCAAATAGTTTGCCCCACAAGTCCAATTACATTTTATTGCAGACATACTCAGCCTAATGAATTATTGCTCCACACTAGTGAGCATCAGCATGAAAATTAAAATATACAGAACTGATAGTTCTAGACTGACGTCAGTCACCACAGCACGGGGCATGAATGAGGAAGCAGTGAACAAAGAAAAGCTTCAAAATCACTTGCTCATTGAACAATGGAAATAATCTGTAATATAAGAAAGTTGCCTGTGTGTATGCCAAGAAGTCGTATGTGCCAACAGAGGCACAGCTCCACGCATTCTTTAATTTGACACTGGATAGGACTGAGTGTTTAGCCTCATGCCCTGGTTGCTTAACAACAGGGAAAGAGCGCCAGTAACCTATGGATGGGATAATTTGGTGGGCCAAAATGCACAACACAAAATTAACAAACATTTTCTAGAAAGCTTATTAAGCTTCTTTAAACTTGTGAATAAAAAGATCAGTTAATGTAACCCTTATCATATCCCAACAAATCTGTAGATGGTTTAAGGCCTACATGGAACCAGTAGCTTTCATTATGCATCATTATCAGAACTGCCCCAAAACTTTCAGTAGAAAGCCTCTATAAATTTCAATAACTTCTGCAAAACAGTTTATGGGATACAAGTACAGGTCCACACTAAATTTTTGTAAACTGCATTGTTGTGGATCAGTATGCCTGAAAATAGGAACAACCCAACAGTTGTTGGTGAAAGAAATTAAAAAAAAAAATTCGCAGATGGTATAGGCATTGTCTGATACCAGGTGGCAGACAGACATGACCTCCATATAACATGTGCTTTAGGTTTCACTTTGTAAAGAAAGCCTAAAAATCATTGCTACAATTGCTACAGACAACTTGACATGTTCTATGACAAAGGACCAAATTAATTGTCAATCATACTGAAATTTATCTTACAAACTGCAAAATACATATCTGAAATAAAGACAAGTTATTTGTCCTCATCAACATAAAGCACATACCTTTTATCATGCCTGGTGCTACAAATTTATGAACCACTGTTTTAGTTCTGGCAATTAACCTTTTAAAGCTGACTGGTTATTTGACGCACCATGGCAGGTTCAACACTCAAAATTAGTACATTCTGCCCACGGACTGTATTTAGATGTTTTGTAATTATCCCAGAACAAACAGGGACTGTGCCCTAAACAACATCACATGATTAGTTTTTATAACAGAGATGAAAATTATTTACTGCATGATGCAGACTGGGTCTTTAAATAAAACACTTTACACTTCATCTTTAAAGGGTCAAAATATGTAGATCTCTTCACAGTCTTTAAATATATCTGATGCTCTGAAAGCTGGATAATATTCATAAGAAAGTTTGAGCTTGGTGGTACAAAGTCTTGCAGCTCACCAAACAGGGGACGTGTCAAATTTTGGTATCAGATCTAACAGTCTCTTGAATACTATGGTGTAGTGTCTTATCAAACATCAGAATCAGTATGGTGTAATGTATTACCAAACATCACAATCGAGTGATTAGCATTCCTACATATCTGAAATGTCCCAGATTCAAACCCAGATGTTGGCTACACTGACTGAGACTTTTCCTGGTTTCTTGCAGTTTTTCTGGGAAATTTTGAGATCCTGCTTCGAATGGTCACTTCCTTCCACATCCCTTCCAATAAATAATTCACTAAACATCCTCTCATTCACAGTCTGATCTAATGACATCACTTGTGGAATGATAAGCCAATGCATAACATACATGCAAGCTCAAATTTTCAATGTATTCTGTTGGTTTAACATTTATGATTCCTGCATAAATGACTCATCAACTGTCAATCATTTCTGCAGACTGATATTCCGGGGTGCAGAGAATTCAGCCTATATTTACATTCACGAACATTTCCACTTGGTGGATTTGCCCTGGAATTCTGCATGGACCTGGTATTTGGCACTGTTGGGAGTTGACTTTTGTTACTACTGGGTACATCGAGCATGTCATGGTAATTATCTTTGCAAATATTTAGCAACCTCTTCACAGAAGGTCCATCTACAGAGATTGTGATGCATCCACAGCAAGGTGATAAATTTCGTTGATGCTCTTTAAAAATATCAGTACCCAGGCACTGCAACATAACATACTTCCTACATTTGCAGAGTTTGAAGAAAGTTTATATCTTATTAACAACAAAAGCTTAGTTATGTGAATACAGTGTAATCATTGTAATAGAACGTTTCCCAGGTAAACATTTCAAGTGTACAATGATTTCCTTCGTAAGAAATTAGATTTCACTCCCTCCAAAACTCCCACAAGAACAATGTCATATTTTCTTGCATATAAATTTCTGAAAAAGTCTTCTTGTTATATAAGTTAATTTATTTTATTTTTTATTTTTAGATAAAATTTACCACACAATACATTGGAAGTGTTCAGAGTCATTACACATTTCTTCATGGTTGAAGAGTACTGAAGATGAAAATCAACTAAAGACAACTTCATTGCTCATAAATAACCTATAGGCAGTGATCATTGTTCTTCAGTATTGATTACACAACTCAAGAAGCTGGAAATCTGTAATCAGTACAGTCACTAGGCTAGGGGGTGGACATCCTGGAGTTCAAGACACGGGAAGGACAAGAGACTTTTCTTTTTTGCAAAATGTCCAGACCAGACTGGGACATACTGAGCCTCCTATTCAGTGACTAATGGCAGCTCTCCACTAAGCTAAATTGGCCAGAGTGTGAAGATAACCACTCCCCTCCCTCCAATACTGTTTTTTTAAATCAAATTGTCAACTAATTTAACCATAAATATGCTATGCGTAAAACACAGCTGTAGAGTGACACCACCTAAATAAGAGATCCACAGTTTTACTTGCGTTAATTTTGCAGAGTGCATTTTTTGGAGGCATTATGTACAACGAACACCATGGAGAAAGTATACAGCAGACAGATGGCCAAGTTAAAGAAAGATGGTCACTCTTAAGTCAAAAGAAATTTGCCTTTCCTGTAATATTGTGGGAAACAAGACAGGTGTCTGATTTACAGGGGTGAGAAGGTTTCACTGATATTAACTTAAGATCTTCATGTGTGAGAACATATGTCAAGACTATATTTCTTTCTTTCCAGAAATTCATTTGCTATGGGCACAGCACCAGGTACATCACAGTTCTGAGGAATACAACCTGGCAGTAGGGTTGCGGCAGTCTGCCTTACAGGGCTGGTGTGGCTTTGTATGTTTCTGTAACTTCATAACAATAACAAATGGTGGAAAACTCTCTCAGACTCTATGTGTCTTACCACACTCTTTTCAACTGTACATACTTCACAGATTTCAGCATGTATTCATTGCTTATACAAATCCTATAGTAAGGAAGAGTTACACTTCTCTTTCATATCATTGAAAGAAACATATTCTCAAAACTTAAATAATACACAGGACAGATGTCTCAAATAGGGTGAACTTCAACACTGTTTACATACATTGCATTTGTTATATCCTATCACTAATTATACCATGTTAAATTTAAATTTGCAATGACTTTTACTGTACTGATAGAGACTACTATAGAGTAGCATTATAATAAGAATTACAGAATTTATCCTTATTTCACCTTTTGCAGCATGCAAGTCATCTAAATCATATGTGTACATTCAGTTCCTACTTCACAGCAAGTGCACTGCAACCCCACTATGAAGACCAGAGAGCTAATGCTGTTTTGAGGAAATAATTTCTGTTTATGCTTTGAAACATATGAAATACATAAACTCTGTCACATATGCAGAGTTTTTTAACATTCAAGCATGTGCAAAATACAGAAACTACTGTGTCTTCAATGATCCACCCCATAACTGCCACCATTTTCTAACCATCATTTGTACAACATGCTGTGTTATCTATCTTCTAAAGCAAGAAAACTAATAATTTTACAAATGTTGTTTATGGAGGTAACAGGAAATGTTCTATTTATTCCTTATGAAATAGCCTCTGTATTTTACTGACAACTGTATAAAATTACTGATATAGTTCTGAAGATACCGTGAGTCAGCTGGTCATAGATAAACTGGATTTGACTGCCTAACATGCTAATTCTCATTGTTATTGGAATTTACAATACAGTACCACACAAAAACTAACTTCCATAACCATTTCTGAATCAATTCCACTCAGTACACAGCTTCTTAACCTATTTCCTTGAAGTCAATTTAATATAATCTTCCCTCCAAACTGTGATTACCCCATTAAACTGTGGTACTGCACCCATTCAAGGCACATGTCATGCAGTTTATATACTCAATAATATATTTACCCTAACAACACAATGAGGAGAATACCACAAAATATCTTCTTAATATGATTTCCTACATTACCTACTTACTACGTAACATGTAAGTGCTGTACATTCCATGGACCTCTCTTCAAATTACAGTAAAAACTGTTTTATCTGGCATCTCTGTGGGAAAGGGGTTGCCAGATATCGCAGTTTTCCGGATATTGGAATGTTAATTTGGGGGCTGGGTTAGTGTAGTCAGTATAGTGACTTGCTACAGGCTGGACGGTCTGGAGATCAAATTCCAGCAGGGGTAAGATTTTCTGTACCCATCCTGACTGGCTCTGGGATCCACCCAGCTTCTATTACAATGGGTACTGGATCTCTTACTCAAGCATAAAGTGAGGGGGGTGTGGCATTGATCACCCACCCCCATCTAGCAGCAAGGTTAAGAAAGAGTACAGCTATACCTATAAACATAAACATAAACACTTCATTTTATAACATACATTCTACCGCTCTGTTGACAGGTGTTTTACCTACCCCTTGCCCTGTTTATACCACCTGCTCAGTTCCTAACACATCAACAGTTCAACATGTTGTACCAAGTCTGGATCCACACTGAAGCTATAAACACACTGGGACCTCTCGAGTGGATATTTAACACTCCCAAACACCACAGAGTACATCACGGTAAGTTGTCAAATTGTAGTTACTGTTCACAATAAGAAAAAAATGTAAGGACCTTTGCCAAAGCTCCAGATGGCCCCCACATCTAGTTTCACAATATCTTCCGGGTCCAGAAAAAAAGAACCCAGGTAGGTGTGCCTGAGTGAGGCCAATGCCTCATACTCACATAAAATGTGAACTGAGGTCTCCTCTTCAGTACCACATCTCCAATAAATGGGGTTATTACCTAGCCCCATTATGCATAAATGTCTCCTCAAGGTGCTATGTCCAGCAAGCAGGCCAATAACTACCTTGGTTTGAGTCCTGTTAAAAGACAATAATCGGGCACCTGTAGCCAGGTCAGGGCCCGAGATCAATTCTCGAGCCTGTCTCTGCATGTTACAGGGACCACACCACAATGCTAGATGTTGCTTCCCCATCCAGCAATTCAACTTTCTTCTTATATTCTGCCTAGAAACCCCCAAGAAAGGCTCAGGTCCAATGAACCGCTGAGCAGAGCCACTTCTTGCGAGTTTGTCTGCGATTTCATTCCCACTCATTCCAGCATGCCCAGGGACCCAATAGAGTCCCACAGCATGCCGGGCAGAGGTGTCCTTCAACGCCTGCTGGCACTGTCCTACCAACGGAGACGTTGTTTTGACAGCCTGAAGCGCCTTCAAAGCCGCCTGACTATCAGAGCAAATACTGACATATTTCTCTGGTCAGTCCTGAGTTTCAATTTTTTTAATGCGGGCGGAAATACCTTAGATACAAGTTCAAATTTTTCTATTTAATATATCTTATGAAGTGATCAGATATTGGAGCAATGTACCTGCAGCACAGTTGGCCCAGACCAATTTCTAATGAGAAAAGTATGGAAGAGATACTAAACTGTCTCTGTGAAGCATCACTGAATACTCTGCATCTTATGAAGACATGCAATGTTAATGAAATTAGATTCCATTTCTGAACTACAGTATACTGGCTTCCTATCCTGAATGATAACTTGGAAATGTTAAAAAAGAGTGTCATGAATCAATATACAAACATGGGTTCAGTCTGTTTACATGTTGACTGAAAGGTAAAGCTACCCCTATACTAGCCTGGACAGGCCCTTGGGACTCCAGGAGGTTGAGGCTCCCACAATTTCTAGACAATTGGCACATGAAGATGGTGAGGTTGTCAGCCCTATGCACCACCCACCTTTACCCCCCCCAGAAGATACCCCTGGTACTCACTGCTGTTAGAGGCTGAGTCAATTCCAGGGCCACAGTGGCACCAAAAAGATTAAGTTCATGGAAAATTCCAATGACCCCATTGAGAATCAAACCCACAATCTTTTAGTTTGTATGCAGTGACTCAACCAACCGCGCCATCATGTACCCCTACATACTGTTTAGTTTTATTAAATTTCTCAAGTACCAAAAATGTTTAACATTTTCTTATTCTTCTTATCAACAGTGCAAGAGAAGTATTAAAATAACAATTACAACTACAGCTGGTGTGTCCAAATTTAAAGAATTTCTCTATTGTTTACTTTATTGTATTCTTACGTGTGACTGTTTTCCTCGTGAATGTCTGAACTGTAAGCAGTCTTCAGTTCTTTTGCATAATATGAAAGAAAAGTAAGTTATATTAAAGGGACATGACACAGGGACACCCATGCTGAAACATGTGCCATTTTTTTCTTTATTATGAATATGATGAGGATACATTTTTTGTTGGCTCCATGATGTATAATGAACAAAACAAAGTGACACAAATAGTAAAATTCCTTCGCAGCAAAATCAACATAAATTTTTGTGGTTATCTTATGACATCAAACAGTGAAATACAGTAAATACCTTCATTGCAGGTTGTAATTTGTACTGCTTGGACAAAAATTATGGTGGATTCCTGATCATCTGGGATCGAATCTTTGGAACATTTGCTGAGGAACATAAGGCTGAAGAGATAATCTATGGTTTAGTATACAACCAACCATCATTCAATCCAGTCTTTTTACAAGTAAGTGTCAAGAGAAATTTATTTACTTATTTTTAGCAAGTAGTATAAATCTCAAATAGCAAACATCTGTCCTACAGTTACCATAACATATAAACACATTTTGCAGGTATTCTATAATCAAAATATAATCGACAAGTGGAAGGCTATGAATTGTTGGCAGGACAAACTTGCTTCAGTTTGGAAGGGACCAAGCTGGTTGCCAGGGAAACCTAGACTAGGAGCAGATGAAGACAAACTGGATGTAAGTAACAAGGGTTTGGCTCCGATCTGATGAAAAATTATGTACCTTCTGAAGCTTCATACACATCCTTCTAAAGCATTTGCAGACTTAATTCATTTTATCATGATTAATGCTTAAAAATATTTTGAATGCCATGTACACTGTACAGTCAAGGTCAAGATCAACTTGACCCATCTATAACATGCCATAAAGGCATAGCAGAAGGGTAGAAGTATATCTCTACCCCTTCTTTAACCTGGGTGCTAGATGGGAGGAGGCTAGTCAAGGCCACATCCTGGTCCCTTTACCCCAAGAAAACAGCCCCGATACCCATTGTACAGAAGGCTGCATGGTCCTTGGAGTCAGTCTGGACAGGTGCAGAAAATCTCGCGCCACCTGAGTTTGAACCCAAAACTGTCCAGTCCACAGTGAGTTGCTATACTGAATACACTATCCCAACCGCCTAAATTGGTTATGTTGTGCAAGAAATACAGACAATTACAACAAACTATAGTATTTGCTCTTTTTACATTCAGAGGACCGTGTGTCATGCTATATTCTTATGATAAAACCAACAAGACGCACTAATTTTTCTACACATTTCAGGCAGGTTTTCTGTCCATCGTCAGGAGTCTAGTACTGTATACACAGCAACAGATATATATATCATACAGGTTTTGCTGACTGCTTGCTAGCGGGATCAGGATGGAACTGATGCCGCTAGCAAGCAGTCAGCAAAACCTGTATGACATAAACCTATTGCTGTGTATACAGTACTAGACTCCTGATGATGGACAGAAAACCTGTCTGAAACATGCAGAGTTCTATTCCAAAAATAAATTTGAGAAATTAGTGCATCTCGTTGGTTTTATTATAAGAATATAGCACTTTCTCTGTCTGGTGTAAATGATGTCATCACATACATGAAGATACAGAGAAAAGTTTGGGTTACATAGACTGGATTAAACTGTCTTGGCTAGAGATCAGACACAGTGAATGTGATGAATATTTGTATTCCACAGGAGAGAGTGGTTATTGATGTCCATATTAGGGATAGTAGACGTTATTTTCTGTTGACAATGATTGGTTACAATAGAGTATATAAGGCCAGGAGTACATTATTTTTAGTATGTTTGTATACACACTGTATACAATACACATGCACACGCGCACGCACGCACACACACACACACATAGTTGAACATTTATTCATTTCCAATCTGCACAAAATTTGACTTGCATGGGATCTTTGGAAACCTATCCAGTATGTAAATAGTGGTGTATCTGAATGTACTAGGAGGGGATGTGACCATTGCAGTCTGCTGTTCATTTTCTCTTTCAAAATCCTCCCTCAGCATATGAAACTCAGATGTATTTTTATTAGCACAACAGTAAACATTTAATATTATTTTGCTTCAATATGTGTGCATAACATATCAAGATGTAACATGTGCCAAATAAATCAGCTGAGTTAGAAAACATTAAAACTGAAATCCCTGCCACTCTAGGTTTTCTACCCTTCCAGTACTACGGTTACCACAAAGTTAGTACACTCTTAGCTACAGCACTGATAACAGCACTTCACAGTGCAAATGCCTAGAAAGTCCTTTTCTTGTCATGTTCATGACCACAGTGTTCTAAAGATTCAGTCTGTACCCTTCACTACACACTATGCACCACTGCTACCTCAAAATAAACTGAGTGACAGCTGTGTTTCCTGTATAGTAATATCTTTAAATTATGTTACAACTACAGAGACTGTGTGCATCTATATCCCAGCTTATTTGCAAACAGCACACTTGATGCATGACAATATACTCATCCGAAAGCATTACGATCCTGATTTGCAGTGACAGTAATACGCTTCTAATTCTTCATACCATGACTAGTAGCTCAGTCCACTTTGCTGCCACCTGCCTCTCAATTTAACTTTCTACTGCATAACTCAGCAAATTTCTCTAGATCAGACCACATGTGACAAACTGAACGATGGTTTGATTTTCACACACAGGAAAACTGTATAAAAATGTATAAAACCATGCACATGCAATTCATAACACGATTCTCTAAGGCTATATGAGTTACTGATTCTTTATACAACAGGTGTTTGTGTGTCTGATTGTGATCACCTCCAAGCTGGTCTTGTTCTAAACCCAGACTTTGCACAGCTGTTGTGTAGTAAATACAGGAAGTTCTATTCTTTCCAGTTCATCAGTTTCTGCTTGAAAACACTAGTCAGACATTCTTGCTGATTTTGCTACAGGCTGGATGAATGAGAAACTATATTCAATTCTTGCCAGGATCTGATACTTTTTTCTTCTGCAGAATGACTAGACCACATCTGGGGCCCACCCAGCACCCTATATAAGTATGGGAATATTTCTCTCCCCTCCTCCCCCAGCAGACTTTGGTGATGTGCACCTTCACAAACATGTACAATACATAAAGATATCTGACTAGCACACATCAGTGATGATTATCCATATCTTAAAAGTTTCTTCACTCAATTTCATGCACACTCCAGGTAGTGTATAGCTTTCCATATGCCTTGGGACCACTTACATGCGATCAATGGAATATGGATGTTTCAAAGCCACTGACTGGTCTTTTTGAATTACACACAATTAATGGATGTTGCACATAATGTTACTGATATAGGCTGGGATAAATCAGAGCATTTTTCAGCTGATTTCCTTTTTTCAAAGCCTTACAACTTCACCATGCTGTCCATAAGTCCTCAATATTTAAACTTTCAAACCAATTGCACAATATTCATGATATTTATGTGAACCAGTGACTTGTTATTTCCTACAATCATCACCAATAAAATGGTGGATGTGCAAGGCCGTGACATAGAAGTAATATGTGCACAACCTATTGAATGTACCTGAAGTTCATTCAATTATTCATTCATTCTGTAGTCTGCATTGCGAAAGGTCCACAGCCTGTAATATACAATAATGCATAGTGTAAAAATATGCAATGTTTAAGCTGTGAAATAACAGTGTAATTGCAGAAAGGTTTTTTGCCAGCTTTTGGTTTGATGGGGATAATTAATGAATTAAGAAGTGAGACATGTAAAATTTGTTACAAAGAATGATGACAAACATAACTGCATGTAAGAAAACATTTAATCAATAATTATATAAACATGAAAATAAGGCAAAATGTTTGAGACTATTCCAACAAATTTAATGTGGACATAACAGACACTTAACAAGTTATAATAACAACAAAAGAATAACAGATCTGAGGATTTAAGGCTGCTAGGACATTGCACTTATCCACAGGTAAATTGCAGTAATTCTTATGGAATGATCACAGTGCCTCTGATGCATCAGTAACTACTTACTAGTAGACATGGTGTATCAACCTTTAAGTTTTGAATCACCAACACAACTATGATCAAAGGGTATTGTGAAACTGCTGTGGATGTGAGTACGCCTACTGTACAGTGATGGTAAGTCACATTAAAGAAGCTGAAAAAGGAGGAGCAGCACTTCACAGCAAGCCACAGGAGGGTTACACCTGCACTGCAGTGATGCTTCACAACATCCACCAGTTTGACAAATAGATATACAGTGACTATCGCATAACAACACATAAATTATGCTCCACCCTATCCATTGGTAAAGGCAGTGTAATGGCAATTACTGAACAGCTTGGTTATTCCAAATTCTGTGCTAGTTGGTTGCCATTAATGGTGCTAGAGGCACTCAAAGAGACAAGGCAAGCAACTGCCACTGATCTTTCATTCCAGTGTGACACTGAATCTGAGAGCTTCCTGTAGTAGATTTTCATGGGAGATGAAACACGGGTCCACTGTTTTGAACCCGATTCCATGCAGAAATTAATAGAATGGCCCCATATGGCAACCCCAAGGAAGAATAAATTCAAGAGTGCACAGTCATCTGGGAAAATCATGGTTGCAGTCTTTTGGGATGAATAATGTATTATTCTTGTGAACTTCTTGTCTAGGGGGATGAGGATAAACTCTGACTTTTATTTGAATAAAGGTTGACCAACTGGATGACACTTGCTTTATTATATATTGCTCAACATGTTTCAGACGTTAATACGTCCATCTTCAGGAGCTAGTGAGTACTTGTTGTGTTGTGTAGGCTGCAATGATAGAGGTTTTGTGTGTTAGT
>Ga0123352_10007422_pt1 | contig 16915 bp, 5 predicted proteins | sample TergutLab28metaG_FD_89700 | JGI IMG/M metagenome (GOLD analysis project Ga0123352, IMG submission 89700) | Labiotermes labralis P1 segment gut microbial communities from Petit-Saut dam, French Guiana - Lab288 P1 | ecosystem: Host-associated > Arthropoda: Insects > Digestive system > Gut ... | reverse complement strand
CCCACACAAGATGCATGGTGAAGTTTCCAGGACCAGCAGGACCAACACAAGAAATATATAAGATAGACGAAGAGGCATCCAAAAATGAGAAAGAAAGATAAAATAGGGACAAAAAAGAGGGATTCGTAGGGGGGGAAAAATAAATTGGGAATATTCTGATGTAAGATTAAGGTAAGGAAAGAAATATAAAAAGAATTCCTATCTCACCCTCTCAAAAAATTTTAGGCTACATAAATGTGGTTGAAGGACAAGAGGGTAAAAATGTGGCTGCTGATAGTGTCAGAGGGGAAGCAGAATGTATAGGGGCAGAATGACGAAATTGAGGGTGATTTTGAGACGAGGGTACAGGAGTAGCGCCAAATCTATGACGACCTGCAATACAGAACCGGAGTTACGCCGTCCAACAATGTAGAGCTGAAGATATTTGGTCGTTGACACATTTCTTCACATTCTAAGCAACATTTTAGTCCCTAGGATATTGTATGATACTCTTTCAATACAGATGTTAGACCAGTGTCTATTGCAAGAAGACGTGCATGAATGGTAAGAAGAATGTAAAAGGAAACGATGTAGACTACTTCATATTTATTCTGCAGAAAATGAGAAAAACCTGAAAAATGTAGTCGGGAAAAGTAGCACCCCTGGCGGGAATCGAAGATGGCGCCTTCATATTTGCGATCTGCAGTGTCACTGCTACATATCGTACTTGCTCTTGTATTGGGATTTAGTTATCAGAACACATCGGGAATCGATAATAATAAAGGAATATAATAAAGAGTATTCCTTTAAAAGAACCTTCCATTAGTATAAGAAATCACATTTAGAGCGATTGCGTACTATTATCTTATGTTTATTGGACCGTGCATCATTGTAATAGTTGAAGAATAAAAGTCCAACTTGAGGTCACTTGCTATTTTATTTCACTTCTTGTGTGCTCAACAAGTTTCGGACATTAATATATCCATCATCAGAAGCTTGCGACTCTTCTGCCGAATTACCACATTGGTCGTTTTGTTCTTGGTATCCGTGTAGCAGGCTGCAGCCTGCAACACGGATAGCACTCCAACCCAACCACACCGAATCTCCAACACACATCGAACCAAGAACAAAAAGACCAATGTGGTAATTCGGCAGAATAGTCGCAAGCTAATGATGAGGGATATATTAATGTCCGAAACATGTTGAGCACATATGAAGGGAAATAAAATAGCAAGTGACCTCAAGTTGGTCTTTTATTCTTCAACTAGCTTATTGTTATATTTACTTTCATCTCATTTCTAGCATTATGCAGCTCCTTCAGTTACTAGAGTAGGGTTAATAGATCTGGATGGCTGCATCTTTGCAGACTATATTACACTGTTGCACTTATTTCTGAATCCCCTCTCGCTATAGCGAACTCGTGTGTCCGCGTGCAGTACGAAATGCATTTGTTGAGTGTAACGAGACGATTTAACAAAATATTGTATAAATGCTATTCTGTAACTTCGAATTATTAAGTTTGTGATTACTAAAAATATTAATGAAGGGAAAATAACTCCAAAGAACAGAACTCTTTCTGTGAAGCTTTCATTTATTTATACCCCCCATTAACTAACCAGCCAATAATACTTCGCCTGCATAAAACTTATATTAAATGTGGTTTTTTTTTCAAAATCCGAAGTTTTGCGACAAACAAACTTCCAATAATCAGACACAGGTGTCACTGAGCAAGACTTTGGAATAAAATTCGTGTACTCAAAATAGGCTATTGATTTACAGTTCGCACTGGAACTTTATAACGTTCAGGAAAGTTGAGTGCATAATGTGGAGATTCATGATATTAGATTCTCAGCAAATCAATACGAATGGTATGGACGGGGCATGTAGTACGTATGGAGGAGAAAAGGTGCATGCAGGGTGTAAACATTTTGAAGACGAAGACTTTTGCGTACATAGTAATGTACCTGAGGTTCCATATGATCGTGGAAATTCTTAACTAGCGTAGGAAATAATACGTTCGTGAGAAGAACTCCATGGAATTCTTAGTCAGTTAATTAGTTAGTTGGTAAGTCATTCAGTAATTTGCTCAGTTACTCAGTCAGGAATTCAGGTACCCGTTCATTGTTAGACAGTCAATGATTCAGTCAATCATTCATTCATTTATTTTGTTCGTTAATTAGTCTGTTATTCAGTAATTCAGTCCATCATTCGGCCAGTGAATCAGATATCTTCTGAAAGTATGGAGAAACCCTATAATTAGTGACATTCTATCAGAATGTCCTGGTTAACATTCGAAACAAGGGAAACTGATTAATGAAAGTATAATGGGCAAAGGTGTACCAGAATTTGCAAAGTTATAAACATATTCTCTAGTAGTAAATATCGCCAAATTAACACCTGGAATACCAAAGTCCTCTTGGACATAATCCTAAGCGAGTCTTGTTTTTCAAAGAACTATGGGTGGATTCATTTTGAATACGGATATAGGACAGCCATATTCAGTAAACTTTTATATTTTTAGGTATATCTGTCGAATTACTGCTGTAAAATACGATAAGATAAATGCCTTGGGAACTTCAGAGATTGCAGGATAATAAAACTTAATTAAATTTTTTAATATAATTAAAACTAACCCCTTTGACAAAAGATGTTCGCACAAAATTATTTGATAAAACAGGATCCTGCAATGCCATTCAATATAAGGCGTATTATTTGTAAGTAGTCTGTACAATGTAAAAGTGTAGAAACACAAGCCTGTAGAAATGCAGTTAACACAATGCCAAGCAAGTGCCTTAATACAATCAGCTGTCCACATTCCTAATATTAAATCTGTCAACGGACAAGAACCTGAGCCAATTTAGTCCACTTATAAAATATTCAGTTTCGATATTTCCTAACGATGAGACACAACTCACCAGAGTTTTACGATTAAGCAATATTCTTTTTAACTTGGGTGTAGACAATATCAGTTCTACATATTGTGAAAATAAAGCAGAATGCTAACAGGTTTTGGACTGTATTTGTGGCATTGACAGAGTTTTAGAAGTTTAAGTTTTTCTTTTCCATTTGGACTTACGGTGTACCATTATGGGGAACAGCATACCAATCAAACATTGAAATATTACAACGACCAGAGAACAAAGTTCTCAGGATGGCGACCGACGCACCGTGGTACATACCCAACCATATGCCACACACTGATCTTCAAATCTCAACTATAAGGGAAGAAATCACACGGCTTAGTACCAACTATAAAGCCAAAATAGAGGTGCACCCAAATAAACTCACGACCTCCCTCTCCTCGAGAAGCAAGGCCCAGGCAGACTACGCCGTTACTCACCGTTTGATCTGCCTCAAAGATTCATAACTTAAAAGTTCCTGTTAACTGTGGGTATTCACTGGAATACCCCTCACCATGACTCTGTACCTGACTGTTGTACTAATTTCTCCACACATGTACTGAAGGTCTACTGCAGACCGAGAGTATAAATAAAGGGTTTAACACAAGTTTTTCTTAATTGCGTAAGGTACGGGAATACTTACAAACAACATTACATTAGTCTCGGTTTCTAATTTAATTGGCAATAAAAATGACGTCAAATTAAAGTATAGACCAGGGGTTTAAAAACTTTCTAAATATACATCAACTGGCTCAAAATTTTAGGCTTCAGATGGATGACACAAAGCAAGTTTCCTATTGTGCCCGACACACATTAGGCGCCACAGTACAAAAATTTAGTCGCCAGAGTGACTTGGCGCCCGCAATTCGTGCAAACTTGATATACCCAATCTGACTGTTTACATTAGTTCATTTACTCGCGGTTCCTTGCATTTAATGGTGACTAAGTGCGCAACGCAGAGCCCTTCTTGAGAGTTTAGAGTTTCTGGCCCATTCTTGTTTAAATTCTCTCATTTTACGGTACCAAAATATAATGTCGCGCCACTGATCCTTATCTTCCTCTTTTTCTTCTTCCTCTTAGGCGTCACTACAGTCCTATGCGGACCTTCCCCTCCTCAATAGACTTCTCCCAGTCAGCTCTGTTTTTCTGTCTTTCGTGTTTGCAATTTTGTGTTTATTAAAATCCGTTTGTACACAATTCCACCTCTTAGTCGACTTCCTTGAGGATTATATTCAAATACTTCACAAGCCATTCTGTTAACATGACCTAACTAAATCACCCGACTTATTCTGACAAATAAAAGTATATTTAAATACACAAAGAGGTTAATTAAACCTTTATTATATCGCATTCTCCATTTTCACTGAATTGATGTTGAAACTTACTTATTAAAAATATATTTTATGGCGCCATCCGTAACGCAGGGTACACAGCATGGAATGTAAGGCACATCAGCGTATAATAATTTGTGAAGACTGCCGAAATATGCTTCCATGTCCTAATCTGAAGTAACATCCGAGGATTTGGTTGGAGATGAGGAAAACCACGGAAGCCTGCGACAGCTTAGTGGGTATTCGAATCAGATACACGCTGAAGGCGTATCAGAACTCTGCGTTATTCCGTTTGTATTGCATTCTGTCCAGTCTGATCTGTTACTGTGTTCAGGTATACTTGTGTATTTATAAACCATTTTACTGCAAGGGTTTACGCAAACAACCACCACTAAAACTCAGAATATTTTATTTTTTTTAACAAAGAGCTGCTTTGAAACATGAACTGCAAAAATTTTCGCTGAATTATAGGCCAGTGTTCAACTGACAATCAGTTTGAAGGATGATGGATTGTTTTTAACAGCATATGTTGCAGATTTTACAGTGCGCACTTCTGTGTACGAGAGTAGGGGGTGACGCGTTGTCTTCCTATGTTGTACGAGAGACAGAGAGAGAAACGCAACCGACTTTAATTTAGCGTGGCAGCTGCAGTGCCATTCATTATGGAAAAACACACACACACGCACACGCACATACACATACACACACCCACACGCTCACGCACATTTGAGGGAGTATGTTCTATGGATGCATACCAGTTCCGTCTGTTAGCCCAATGGAACATAGGCCTACCTGCTTGGTATCAATATATTCTCTCGAGTTTTCCTAAGCGTCAAGACCTGTAGTGCTGTTGTTAATATCATAAACATTATAAAGGTGGGACTGATTATCTTACTTAATGGCGCTCCTGTAATTTAATAAATTACACAGTATCGAATGAGATAGCAAACATCACGATGAGTATGAGATCTGACAGCAATAGTCCTATTGTCTCTGTAGGCGCCTTTAGATTTCTTTCATTTAATGAACCACTTTAAGCCTACTGGTTGGTAGTCCTATATGCACAGGCAGGTTTATCAGCAGAAATCCTGCATTTTCTCCACATAATTTATTTATGTGTTAGGTGAAATGATGAAAACAAAAGGAAAATATTTGCATGTATAGCATTAAATAGATGCTGTTTCTTATAGAAACAAACTGTTTACTCTGAAAGGTAGGACACCAGACTGCGTATAATTTTGGGTTAACTTCAGTCTTGAAGCCGTGCCATGGGTTAGGCAGTTAATAACCTATCTCTAAATACAAATAACAGGGTTAAATTCCGGGCCACCTAGACGATGGATATTGAGACAAGATTTCAGTTATTCCATTAATGTTATCCCACTAGTGTTCCATTTCATTTTAACCCTTTAAACGCCGAGTTAAATCCCATCTGCCATTTGCTGGCATTATTAGGAGCTCACCATATTCTCCACGTTGGCAGGATAAGGGTTAATGCCGCTCTTGTCAGAATGACAAGCGGACGAAAAATGTGTAACTTGAAATTAGCAATGTTCTTGCTGAGATCGGAGAGCACAGGGTAAGAAAATAATTTCACCTTGTCTGTTTAGTCTTCAAGTGGTTACGATGTACAGCGTAAACCATATGGTGTTGTGAAAGTTACATTACGTTCGCGCTATTGAACTCAGCACCGGACTGAGCGGCGTCGGTAGCTTCACTCTCTAACCATTTTGACCCCAGTGAAATAAAACCCCCTACCCAAAGAACAGCAACATCTACAGTTCCCAGAGCAGCCCTGCATAATTTGGGGAAGAGAAGAAATTTTAATTTGGTTGGAAAACGTGATCATTTTCCCGTAGTGAAGGGGAAAACCAATATCGTGGTAGACAAACGTTAACTCAAAGCCCGAAGAAGGTTTAGGCTCAGATGTTTTGCGAATACTTACATTAAAATGCATATTAAGGTTAGTGTTGGAGAGTATAGAGTAGATTCAGGTTGCTTTGGATAAAATAAATTGGAGGTCCTTTTAAATACGGAAAGTAGCTTCGGATAGAATTTACTGACGGGTTTTTTGAAGTACGGAAAATGACCTTCCTATTCCATAAAACGGCAGGTAATTTATTGAGCAGCTGGATGAAACATTACGTTACCAATAACGACTCCGCACCATGGAGCAAGCTATTTATTGTTATTTAAACGTACGTAATAAATTCAATCAAATGCGGATGTATAAAATATGTTTTGTACATGTGCATTTGTTGGTTTTATTACATACTTACTTATTTACTTACTTACTTACTCATTCACTCACTCACTTACATACTCATTCACTTACTCACTCACTCACTCACTCACTCCATGGAGCAGAGTCCTTCTTGAGAAGCTAACAAGTTTTCAGTTAGTCCAGAAATTCTCCGCATTTCATGAAACCCGAAGGTTCATTGCCACATTCACAAGTGCCCGCCACCTGTCCCTATCCTGAACCAGTTCTATCCAGTCCATACCCCCACATCCCACATCCTGATGATTCAACTTAATATTATCTTCCCATCTAAGCCTAGGCCTCCCAAGTGGTCTCTTTCCCTCAGGTTTCCCCACCAAAACCCTGTATACGCTTCTCTCACCCATACGCTCTATATTTCCCGCCCATCTCACTCTTCTCGATTTGAAGAACCGAAAAATATTGGGTGAGGATTATAGATCATTAAGCTGCTGATTATGTAGTATTCTCCGTTTCCCAGTACCTCGTCCCTCTTAGGCCCAAATATTCTATCAACAAACCACTCTCAAACAAGTTCAGCCAACGTTCCTCCTAAATATTCCTTTAGAGCATGGTTATGGAACTTATTCAAGTTACTTTTTGTTATATTTCAAATATTCCTTTAAGCGAATTTTGTCGTGTCCATATCAGATTTGGTTAAAATGCGTTACTTGTTAAGTTCGCTTTCTGCCTTAAATGTAACGTATGACGCCGAGGGCTTATTGACTATAGTGTATAAAATATGTACATGTCAACACCATATGATATAAGATGCACGGTTTGCCAATTTCTGTGCCCCTGCATACAACTCGCTAAAGCTGCATTACGTGTGGTGGTAAAACGCGGCAGCAGCCACTGCAAAGCTAATGTACGATCACAAAATATAAATTACCCAAGCCCTTTTTCACTGTAATTAAGCTGGACACCAATCAGCAACAACCATACCCGGCTTATATAATCCAAAATCCCTCTCCCTACCAAGTGAGGGAGAAAGAGGGATAGAAACGAGTTACAGAACGAAATGTGCAAAAAATATATGCATATTATATTCCTCTGCCTGTAGCTACGGACACTAGTTCATTTCACCTTCACGCTCCTTATCCATGATAAAAATAAAATGAAATAAATAACAATAATAATAACAACAATAATTATTATTATACAAACCAAATATCTCATTAAATTATTTCTGACAGCAGATGGATATCTGGCGACTTAAATGTCATTATCAGTGTGTGTACTTGTTTCATATATTGAATATATATTTGAAGTAGAAAAGCGTTTGATATTAAACAGGGTGAAATCAGATCTGTAAGTTCGGTAACTCCGCATTATGGAGTGTAAAATCAGTCCCATTACAGACCTGGAGTGGCCCAGAGGGTTCCAGGAAGTTAAGGTTCCCAGATTTCATGATAACGGCACAGGATGGTGGTAAGGTTGTCAGCCGTACGCACCGGCCGCCTTTACCCCCAGGAAATACTCCTGGTACTCATTTCTGTTAGAGGCTAAGTGGACCCCAGGGCCATAGCGCGATCGGATGGATTTTATGTCAATGAAAAATCCACTGACACTGGCTGGGATCGAACCAGCGATCTTCCGATTTGTAGCACAGCACCTTAACCACTGTGCTACCGCGGTCCCCTTACATGGAGTGTACAGTTACAAAAATGAAACAGATTTAGCTCTTTGGAGACTAAAAATTCCTCATTTTGAATAAGGATTAATTTCGTGCCTCAGACAGAAGACAGTGCTCTACAATTAGAAGGTACAATCTGTTAATGCTGTATAGGGGCACACTTTTTTATTGTAAAAGTCATACACACTGCAGAAATACACTGTGAAGAGAAAAACAGATTATCCTGTGTTAAACCAGGCGATACTTACAATAACCTCTGTGCTTGAAACTGTCAAGACTATTTGTTAGAGCATACGTCTTAAGCTATGATCTACTAAATGCTACATGTTAAATATTTTGTCACTGTTTAATTAAACGTAATTCCGTAAACATATTACGTTAGTAAGTAACCTGAAGTTATAGAATAATCAGGCACTACTAATAAGAACTGTATTATCGAAAGCTAAGCAAGTTACGTAGAGCACTGCAGAGAATATCCCAATATCAAATGATCAGCAAAAGAAGTACTTACTGTCATATTGTTATGTTAAAGTACGAAATACGTTTCATGAAGACGAGGGTTTATATGCATATTAGATTAGCCCAGGTGTAAAGGAAGTCACAATGTAATCGAATATAAAGGGAGTTAAAAGAAGAAATGATTGAAAGAAAGTAAATTTTGACAGGCTTACAACTGTCGAAGAAAAGTGATTCAAATGCCTGACTGCAGTTGTACTTACAGCGGTAATGCTGTGACAGCAGGTCCCTCAATTCGAAACACATGATACCGTAGTCACATTACCTTCTACCAGAAGGTCACATCTAGCCCTAAGGAGATATGGAATCTTGAACTTACCTGAAACAAAAAAAAAAAGACACTAAGTTACATTATTATGATTATGGTATGGGCCGAACACCAACGCTCATTGATTAACAATCATAATTTATAGCCTTTACGAGATTACGTGTGGTATCCATCAGTCCTAATCGAAAGCCGAAATAAATGTGTTTTGCAATATGCTACACATGTTACGTTTTAAATATCTTCTAACTCGTGTGTTCTTCGTTCTTCTAGGATGTGGCACCGGGTCATTGATTAATTGGTGTTCGACGTTGCGGGAGAAACCCAGTGGCTTTACATTCAAGGGTCGAAATGTCCAAGACCTCAAACACACCGTTGTGAAAGCCTAAAAACTCGCATCCTCCAACCCACTGCCCATAATCATCACTCCTTCTGATGATATATAAACGTTCTAATTGGAAAGCTACGTAAATACATTCAAAACCATAAACACTGTGTATTGTATAGGCATCGTAGAGAAGGTACGTGTTCTGTAAAATAATTTAACTTCATATAGAGTGATCACAGTTTACTCTAGTGTTACCATTCTGCCCCTTGAGTTAGCCCCAACAGCAATCTCTTATTTAAAATATTAGAGACTTCCAAATATTTAGTTCCCTCTAATTTATAAGGTATGAGAGTAAAAAAATTTAACTTTGACGATAAGTTAACCAGTGACTATAATTGAGCTTCGCAATTATTTAATCATTCAACAATGAAAAATACTAATGGGATGAGCAAAAGAGTTCACGTGGGACAGAAGCATTAGTTTCGCGTGTAAGAGCCAATGTCGAATTCTACTGTCAGGAAGATAAAATGCGGGTACGTGCAGCTGAGGATTGCAGTTTACTTAAAAATTATGATCTTCCATTCTTAGACTTGGAATCCAGACTATTTCGTAGTAATAAATTATGACCACAAAGTACCAGTTTTCAAAATTACGAAAGAGTAATTAAATATGCTAATTATGGTGGATGCTGCATGTCTCAAGGGAACACCGCCTACTTACTGTCAGTCCACCCTCAAATAACGCTGTATAAGCAGACGCATCACAGAGGTTCCAGAAATGCAAATTGAATGCCGCTTTAAATATTCACCACTTATTTTTTTTCTTTGCTATTCCACTATTCTTTTTCCTTTCTGTTCTTTCGTTCAACATCAGAATACAAAATCTTCATGAATGATTCTATTCACAGTCCACGAATAAATGGGTAGATCAATCAGTGCCTTAACTTTGTTTACAGTATGTTGAGTAATGCTCAGCCTTATTGACAAACAATTGAAGTGCATGGAGAACAGCAAATAATATGAATATTTATACACACAACACTGTCCTAGGATGGCTGATCTTCTCACGATAGTGACAATGCAGATTACTTTCTTCTGGAATGTAACACTCTAAATTTTCTTGAAAACTTTGACGAAATTACTGCCTTCAACATACTCTTTTGTTTTGTGACATGAAGTGTCACAAAACAAAAGACAATAATCCTAAGCTTCTGTGACTAATATTTTATTCCTGCCTGTTATTAGTGAAACGGCACTTCATGCGTCAAAATAAGAAGTTCAAAATGCTTCTCAACTTTTTGTGGAATGAGGACACAATTTACTTTCCTGACACGACACATCCACTATCAACACAGTCTTTTAAAGCGGCTTACTTATTAAGCTGTATATTTTTTTGTCCTGTATGTTTCTGTTCACGATCGTCGTCAGGTTCCAAGCACCAAATGCAAGTATGTGATTGGCAAAATCAAGTTTAAATGACGAAGGTGAATAACGGGAGCATATAACCTACCCTTCATAGGAGTTCTGTTCATGAAACAAACCTCTGTTTTAACTGTAGGAGTACATGTGTTGCATTAGCAAAAAAAATTACACAATTAACTAAATTTAACAGTATACAAGATTACTTTCTTTGTCAGTAATAGACCGTTCACAGACTTTGCCCACAGTAGTGAAAATGTGATTTAAACTCTGATCAAGTTGCGATTAAAAGCAAGGTGCCTTCATTTCACGAAAGTTTTAAATTCAACTCTGTTCATTTCAAACGCTTGTAGTAATACTTCTGTGTGATGTGTAATGGTAGAATTCCACCTTTTAACCTGTTTTAGGACAAACAAAGAGTACACATCCGCCACTGTAAATTACAATACTTATTTAAATTCAAATTTTTAGGAAAGCACTTTCAATTATATATATATATATATATATATGCACATTTCTCTTGAGACTAAATATACTTTGGGCCGATTCCAGTGGCTACGCGATCTTACAGCGTGGGACTTCGGCTTCTCACCTGCTCAGATTGTGGGTTCGAATCTTCCCAGCATGAATGTCTGTCTCTTGTGAGTGGTGTGTGTTGATAGACAGAGATTTCTGGGTCGGGCTGATCACTTGTCCAAAGAAGTTCTACACAGTGTTGTATGCGAGTGTGATCGTGAAGCCTCGATAATGAGGTTTTGGTCCACTACAGGCTGTTGTACCATGAAAATGGAAAAGTACTTTGGCCTTTGTAAATGTAGCGGTTATCAATTTTATGCGAATTTAAATACTCGACGGAGTGTAATTACAGCAAATCACATACTGAACTTGAGTTGAATAACAAACTTGAGAGCTAATATCATTACACAAAAAAAATGCTGCAGCTTTATTTCTAGACGTCCAGCTTATTAGGATACTGAAATGCCACCCGAATGGTTCTTTAGACAGGACATTGAGACAAAGAATACACACAGAACTGTGAAGAGGAAAATCTTCGGAAGGTCCAATCTGGAATACGGTAAAATATATGTTAGCGAGATCGATGTCAGATAAAAATTTTATGAACCAGAAAGGAAGGATTTGATTGAGAAACTTGTTCAATTCCGAAACGCAGAGACAGTTCTGAACACCCGCAGTACAGATACTGAATTTGATTTAGCTCCAAGTGGCCTTCAACATTATTCCAGGAAATTGGCCCCTTTTCTGAAATACAAGAAATAAGGAAATTATATTTTATACGCATCTATAGATTCGGTTATAGAATGGCTGTGCATTTTAATTGTATAAACGAAAAATACGAAATAAAGAATAACGAAAAATGCTTATGTTTTTATCAGATATTAATATTTGGAAGGTTGTAATTTTCTAGTCGCAGAAAAGTAAACCATCCGTCATGTCATGTCATGTCACGTCATGTCATAACAACTCGATTACGACTGCATTTATTTTGTACCTGCAACAATCCAAAGCACTTCACAATGTGTAATGTTACAGAAACGCTGCAGCAAGTGGTGAGACACAGAGGTACAGGGCGTGTTTTAAACTTGTGCCCGCTCGTTTGTAACGGTGGAATTATGGTTGAGAAGGGATGGAGGGATTAAAAACACATAACAGATGTGCCACGTGCTTATACAAAAGTGAAAACTTTTAGTTCATCGCCCTTCCATCTCTTCTTCATTTATCCGCAAAGTGTTTTATATAAGAAAAAGGACGAAAAGTTGGTCTGCGCTTACAAAATGATTTATGGATATATATTACAATATAGGCCCAAAAGTATACACACAAACCATTATAATGGTAGAATATCGATTTTACATTAGCTGAGCTTTCGCGTATATTATATTCCTAATGCAACCAACTGGGTTAGGGGATAAGGCGAATTACGACAAGAAAGAATAAGATGAGTAGGGTGGGTAGAGGGTGAAAGAACAAAATAAGCACTGCAGGTTCCTACAAAAGAAGATAGTGCGTTGAGGGTGTAAAAAATATACATCTATGGTGGTTCGCAAACTCAACCCTAGAGAAAGGGAAAACAGGTAAAATTTTACCCCTCCTTTTGCATAATGTTTAGCAGGTGAGTAAAAAAGGAATACAAAAAAGTTAATAAAAAGCAGTTCCCCGAAACATGTGAAGGGAATAAAACACAACATTTCTTCTTAATGGGAAGAGTTATGATAACATTAGTAGTATAAATTATAATACAAGACGTAGAGGTGGTTTGAAACGTCACAGGAATATATTCTTACATCGCGATCAATATGTTCTTATGGTAGACCACTTGGTAGAAATCATGAGTATGGAATAACGTGTAAGTCAGTTACACTAGTTAACATGGCACTGGGAAAGACAAAAAGAAACAAGATGAAAATTTAAAAAAAAAACTGTCATTTGGTTTCGAAACATTTGAACTGAGGCACGGTAAGGCATTCTTCATATTTTAAGCTCATGGTTCCGTGCATCTTAATTCAGTATTAATAAAAATCCAACCAGATGCAAGAGTACGCAGATATTTATTTACTGCAAAGTCACTATACATGTTTCGGGTGTCACAGCACCCATACTAAAAACTGTAACCGCAGCCTCCGGTACAGGTCATAATACTGGTACAGCTACTTCCCTCCAACGTGGCCTGATCGGGACTGGTTTGTGCGAGTCGTGCGACCTGTACCGGAGGCTGCAGTTACAGTTTTTAGTACTCCTGATAATGGGTGCTGTGACACCCGAAACATGTAGAGTGACTCTGCAGTAAATAAATATCTGCATACAGTTGCATCTGGTTGGATTTTTATTAACATTGCATTCTTCACAATCTTTATTTAATCTGTGAATGGAGGAGTTTTTAAGGAACGTGAAAACAAACTTAGGAGGAACATTATTCAGTACAAAGGGCAGTGTCCCTTATGTGCAGATGATGTGGCAAATGATGAACGTAGCATCAGAAACTGGCTTGGCCACAGATTACTCCAGAACCAAATATAAGATAAATAGAAAGAAAAACGTTAATGAACCAGAATAAATTGGAATAAAAGTAAAGAAATACAAAAATGTAGGATTTTTTAAATATTTAGACTCCCTCGTAAAAAATACAAGTAAGCATAAGCCTGATGCGGAAATAAGAGCGGGAATTATTGCTGGTAATAAAAGCTACCACGCACTAGGCCATTTCCTAACCCAGTCATCAAAATAACGTAATTTGAAACATTCATAAAACCTACTGTGGTTTATGGTTCTGAACCACGGACCCTCACTAATAAATTGGAAATAATTTTAATGACGTGAAAAAGGAAGGCACTAAGAAAAATGTAGGTACTGATATATGAAAATGGTTATTGGAGGATACAAATATATCTAGAAATTTACAGTAAATTTAAATCTCCAAATATTGTAACTGTAGTTAAACTGTGCATATTGGAATGGCTTGGGTGTGTTGTAAGTATGAATGGTTACTGCAAGGCAAAACAGTAGCAAGGAGCGAAAACAGAAGAACTAGACCGAAGTGGCTGGAAGATGCTGGACCTTGCCAGAGAAATGTCGGCATACAATGAGGGTGATCAAGAGCTTTGGACAGAATAAAATGGTCGTGTTCTGAGGGAAGCCAGGGCCAAATTCAAAGGAACAGCGTTATAAAGAAGAACACTTTTTTAAGTATACGGATTTTGGGGTGTGTTTTTATGTACAACTACAGAAAGTACTGCTCACGGTTGGTAAGTTCTCTTTGGCGCTGGTTCTACGTTCTCAATAATTTGTTGTGTGTTAAACTGTCGCTACAGTGGTGGGATAGCTCAGTCCGTATAGTGACCAGGCGCAGTACTGTGAGACCAAGAATACTTGCTTCCATTCCCAGCTGAAGCAAGAGACTTTTACCCACTTCGAGGGGTTCCAAACGGATTCTGGGGGGCAATCATTTTCTTATTCCATAGTAACATAGATAAAGTGACTGGGACGTGAAGCTGGCCAATCACCTCTACCCAGTGCCAAGTTTAAGAATGAGTAGGCTTATAATTCCTTTCCGTCTATACGCCTGCATGGAATGTACAGGGATAAGTTAGCCTTTATCTTTACCTATCATTTATCGTTATTTTGAAGGTTGAGGATCTCGCGACGGTTGCTATAAAGAATACCATATCTCTCTCTGTGACTGCTTCTGTATATACTGATGTTTCATAGAACCTGTGTTCCTATTTCCATTGTAATACACAGAGACAAGATAGTTCGAAACGTCGGTCCATTTTGACAAGACTGCATTGCGTCACATCCGAGAAGACACTAAGCTCTCTTTATTATCATCATTGAAGAAATGCGATGCTGTGTTGTTGGGTGAATATTTCCGGACTTTTCGAAGGACAATAATTCCTTCACTTCATTTCTTGCGCTGCTTAACCCTGAACACGAAGGTACTACGATCGTTAGAAATGTCGAGAACTATTTGCCAGACAAATGAACATTACTAAAGACTTGAATCTTCAGCAACGTCGCTAAGCAAATCTCGAGTAGCGCATTATTAGCTTTCCTCACAGCACAGGGCGTAATATTATTTTTCAGGCTGGCCACGCTTTTCGGAGTGGAGGATTCGAAAGCCCCAAAGGACATTCCTGATGAAAGGAATTATTTACCTTCAAAGTGTGTATGTAGTGAGCAACACTGCCTTTGGGATACGATGCCACATACACTCACAGAGATTTACAAACGTTTTGACAGCAAAAGGCTCTTCTCTTTCAGCCAATGTTTCGGAGCAAATTGCTCTTCCACTTATTCAGATCTTCCTGCCCTTATAATGGGGGCCAACACTAAACTAGAAGACATTACATCCAGGAGAGAGCATCCTTCATGTTCATCTCCGTGAGAAGCTCTATAATCTCTGTGGACCTGATGATGGAAAATATTGCCTTTTGGGGCAAACACACAGATCCAACTGAAGAATAAAAAACCAACTAGATGCCACTTATTATTTTATTGCACTTCTTATAGGCTCAACATATTTCGGGCATTACTATGCCCAGCATCAGGAACTCGCGACTATGATGTTGATTACCACATTGGTCGTTTCGTACTTGGTTTGCTATACGTTGGAGGTTAGGTGCGGTTAGGCTGGAGTAGTGTCCGGGCTGCAGGCTAGCCCGGACACTACTCCAGCCTAACCGCACCTAACCTCCAACACACAGCAAATCGAGAACGAAACGACCAATGTGGTAATCAACATCATAGTTGCGAGCTCTTGATGACGAGCATAATAGTGCCCGAAACATGTTTTGCCTATAAGAAGTACAATAAAATATTAAGTGACATCCAGTTGGTTTTTTATCCTTCAGTTATCACAATGAAGCACGGTCCAATAAACACCAGATACACTAATCCAACTAAGAATTAATGGAGGCAAGACTGCACATACACCACCTGCAGTATTTTAGAAGGCAACAGTGTGTGTCCTATCCCACACACAACACGAACGGTATGTCCCCTACCAAATATACATTTAACTGGCCTAACATTTCAGTCCGTTCTGCAGTTTTGTTGAGGTAGACCACACGTCTTCACACTTAACTCCCCATTAAGTTCAGATTGACTGTGTTAATTACACTAAAAGCTTAATTTTTCGTTGTGCACGTCATGAAGATATATAGGGCGTGCAACGGTATGACTCGACTTATGTTTAACCTCGGCGCAAGAGATGAGAGTATGACTTCACGGTCCGACGGATTTATCTCCGGGAGAGGACACCGGTACACACTTAACAGGAAGCTGCGTGGTACTGTCTGGACATTTTGGAGAAGAGAAAAACCACTTGTCCGTACCGGGATTCGTACTCCCGACCTTACAGCATGTAGCCTAGTCCCTATACCGATGACGCCTACCAGGATTACTTTAATTACTTTATTTTTAATTACTGGAAAAATACAAGAATAAAACATACGAATGTACGACAGAAATTATCTCTTACGAAATAGGAAAGACGTGATTCTTGTAATATGTAACATGATCCAGAAAGATTGCAAGATCGCCGAAAGGAAGCAATTATGCTAAGAGGGTAATGGTACAACCATATTAAATAAACTGAAATAAACTAATGCCATAGAGCAGTGTTTCTCAACCGCCGGGCCGCGACCCGGTACCGGGCCCTGGCATCAATTATACCGGGCCGCGAGAGATTCTCCTAGAATTGATAACTAATTTAAACGTAATTTTATATTTGTCAACATGCCACACCGTACACATAATTGTACTAAT